>ENA-UOOI01000563-UOOI01000563.1-fermentation-metagenome-genome-assembly--contig:-NODE-563-length-46547-cov-46.794438_pt1 | contig 46547 bp, 42 predicted proteins | sample MGYA00245779_ERZ724027 | MGnify/ENA primary metagenome ERZ724027 (study PRJEB28704, sample SAMN03018318) | fermentation metagenome | biome: anthropogenic terrestrial biome; feature: soil; material...
CTCCGCGATTGCCGCTCTGGCAAAGCTTTCATCTCAGCCAGGATGGAAAACCCGTGGATTCCTGGGCGGAAAGGACATTGGAGGCTTTTAATTGAACAATTCCGGATCGGAATACGAGAAAAGAGCAAAAGAGTACCAAAAGCAAGGGGAGGAGCAGGCATCCCGGCTGAATCGGATCAGCAATTTCCGCCTGCTGACGGCACTGATTGGGTTCGGAGGGTTCCTGTATCTGTATTTTCATAAACAGGAAACGGCTGGCATTGCCGTATTTCTGTCTGCCCTGCTGCTGTTCCTGTATCTTGTTGTCCGGCATAACCGCCTGAAACGGGAGAAGGACCGTATCGATATCCTGAGGAAGATCAATGAGGATTCCCTGAAGCGGTTGAATGGGGAATGGAGGACTCTTGAGGATACCGGAAAGGAATACCAGGATCCGGAGCATGACTTTTCGGAGGATCTGGATGTGTTTGGCCGGAATTCCCTGTTTCAGTGGATGAATACGGCAAAAACCTTTGCCGGCCGGAATGCTCTGAAAAAACTGCTGACCGATCCGCCCAAAAAGCCGGAGGAAATCCGGGAACGCCAGGCAGTGGCAAAGGAACTGGCCGGGCTGCTGGATTGGCGGCAGCAGCTGCAGGCGGAGGCGTTGCTTTCCGCGGATAAATTTCAGGATCCCCGGCCTTTTTACGAATGGGTGCGGCAGCGCAGTCCCCAATATCACAGGCCTGCTGTCCGCTGGCTGGTTCAGAGTCTGCCGCCGGTGCTGATTCTCCTTTTCACTGCTGCGTTTGTATTTCCTGCTTTCCCTTTTTTCATTCCCTATCTTTTTCTGCTTCTTCAAATGGGACTGACGGCTTATCATTATACGGAACGAAAGCAGATTCTGGATGTGGTCGCCCCCTTTCTCGGCAATATCAAAACGGAGCGGGCCATGCTGGAGAAAATAGAGGATCAGGAATTTCATTCTGCTTATTTAAAAAAGCTTCAGCAAGGACTGCGCAATGAACAGGGCGAGACGGCATGCCGGCAAATAAAGGGACTGGAAAGAATCATGGACCGGACCGCTGTTCGGCACAGCCAGTTGTATTGGCTCATCAATATTCTTTTTCTGTGGGATTACCAATCCATGGTGGTATTGGAGAAGTGGAAGGAACAATCCGGGGATCGGATCCGGGACTGGATCGAGGCGTTGGGGGAGATGGAAGCGCTGTGCAGTCTGGCCGTCCTGTATTATGATCATCCGGACTGGGCGGTTCCTAAAATCTACGGAGACGACCGCTCCCTTTTGTTTGCCGCGGAAGCGGGGCATCCGCTGCTGCCGGAGGACAGGGTATGCAACGACATCGACCGGATGAAAAGCGGACAGGTCTTTCTGATCACCGGTTCCAATATGTCGGGGAAAAGCACGTTGCTGCGTACTGTCGGGATCAATCTGGTACTGGCTTATGCAGGAGCCCCGGTTTGCGCGAAGGAGTTTCATTGTACCGTATTCGATCTTTATACCTCCATGCGGGTCCGGGATGATCTGGAAGGCAGGATTTCTTCCTTCTATGCGGAGCTTCTTCGGATCAAGCGAATGATTGAAGCGGCAAAGAAGGGCAGGCCGGTCTTTTTCCTGTTGGATGAAATCTTTAAGGGGACCAACTCCCGGGACCGGCATACCGGAGCGCGGATTTTGATCAAACTGCTCAGCTCGGAAGGAGCCGTCGGCTTTGTGTCCACCCATGACGTGGAGTTGGGAGATCTGGAAAAGGAGGACGGCAGGATCCGAAACTATCATTTTCGGGAGTATTACCGGGAAGGGAAACTTTTCTTTGACTACAAACTCCGGAAAGGCGTTTCCAATACCCGGAATGCCATTTATCTGATGAAGATGGCGGGGATGGATATTCCCGAAGCGGAAATGGATGCGCTGTCTGACAGACCATCGGATAGAAAGGGATAAATCCATGCAAAGGTGGATATCCTTTTGTTAGTTCCGGTGGAAATCCGGGTAAGAGTATCTCATAATGGTCCGGGAGGCTGGAAAGGAAACGGCTTCCATGAAAGTGGGAACGAGCCTCATACATGGGAGCGAACCGACGTAAGGCCTGCCAACGAGAGGAGTGGGAACAATCCATGAAGAAAATTCTGATGTTTGTTATGGAAGGATGTCCCTATTGTGCGAATGCCAGATCCTATATGCAGGAGCTTTTTGATGAGCACCCGGAATACCGGGATCTGGACATTGAGATCATTGATGAAGTGCAGCATCCGGATATTGCAGAACGATATGATTACTACTATGTGCCTACCTATTATCTGGACGGCAAAAAGTTTCATGAAGGAGCGGCAAGCCGGGAGATGGTGGCGGATCTGTTTCAGAAGGCCTATGAAGGGTAAGAAAAGTCCGGCAGAGCCCTGCTGCCGGACTTTCGTATGTTTGGAATTTTAACGGGCTGCTGTCAAAACGCAATGACCAATCCGCCCTGATTCGCGTAAGTGGCACTGAGGCCTCCCATTTCCGCAATGATAATGTCCTTGAAAGCGTATCTTTTCTGGATCTCTTCCTTCAGCTTCTGCGCTCTTTGGAGGCAGTTGCAGTGCGAGATGCCCAATACCTTGTCCTCCAGATGGGTACCTTCTTCCCCTATAATGTCGATCAGACGCTGAAACGCCCTTTTATAGCCCCTTACCTTGCTGACCAGGCGGATGGATCCATCATGGGAACCCATGACGGGTTTGATGGAAAGAATATTTGCCGCTTTGGCCACAATGGGATTCAGTCTGCCTGCCTTTGTCAGGTTGTCCAGGTCCTCCAGCAAAAAGAAGGTTTTCATTTCTTCAATATACCTGGTGACCTTTTCCACGATTTCGTTGTTTTCCATATTCTTCTTTATGTATTCGTAAATCTTAAGATGAACCATGGTTTCGCCGATTGAAGCACTTTTGGAATCAAAAACATGGATAAATTTATTACTGAACTCTTCCTGGATGATATTTTTTGCCTGAACGGCGGCATTATAGGTTCCACTGAGTTTGGAGGAAATGGTGACGACAAAGTTATTGTCGCTTTCGCGGAACTTATCCATAAAATCCTGAATGGATGGACAAGAGGTTTTCGGGTGGCTTTTGTATTCCTTCATGGCTTTGATATATTCACTGATGTTCAGGCTTTTATCATCTTTGTAACTTTTTTCACCAAGACGCATGGTGAGCGGGATCAGCTCCACGCCTGTTTTTTTCTGCAGATCTTCTGTTACATCACAGCTGCTGTCTGCAAATATATTAAATTTCATTTCTTCATCCCTTTTTCAAATAGCTATGCTCTATTTTAACATGAACCGTTAAAGAGAACAAGAAAACCTTTTGTCATAATTTCACCCAACGGGAGGTTCGATCGGACTCAAAGGCCTTTTCCATGACATATTGGATATAGGCTCCGTCCCGCAGGGAAGGACTGGCCTGTTTGCCTTCATAAACGCAGTTCAGAAATCTGTAAAGGCAGTGGACGTGTCCGCGGATCCATCCGATGGGTGCTTTGGGGGAAACAAATGCCCCGCCCGGTTCGGGAAAATGCTGGACCGTTTCAATGCGGGTAAATCCCCTTTCTCCTCCGATGGGCTGGTCCGGTTTTGTGTTGTCATAAAACTCCAGGTAACTGGGATCCATGAGATTGAACCGGATGGCTCCCCGGTCTCCATGAATTTCAAATCGCATCTCATCGTTCATTCCCGTGGCGATCTTCGACGCTTCGATCACCCCGGTGCTTCCATTCTTCATCTGAACCAGCATCAGGGACTGATCCTCCGCAGAGATCTCTTTCCTTGTGCCGTCCGGAGCCGGACGCTGCGGGCAGAGAATGGTGTTCTTTGCCAGAATGCTTTGATATTTGCCAATCAGATAATAGATGATGTCCAGCACATGGGATCCCAGGTCGAAAAGGACTCCGCCGCCCATTGCCTTGTCCTGTCTCCAGCCGATGGGCTGATTCGGGTCCACGGAACCGGAATGCAGATAGCACGCACGAAAAGAAAGAATCCTGCCGAGCCTGCCTTCCTCCAGCAGCTTCTTTGCCCGCAGGACAGCAGGGAGAAACCGGTTCTGAAATGTCATCTGGGTTATGACTTCTGTATCGTCCAGGACGGATACGATCTCCTTTGCATCCGAATAGCCGGTGGTCAGCGGCTTTTCACAGTAGACATGCTTTCCGGCCTTTAATGCCTGGATCACCTGATTTTTGTGAAAGATATTTGGAGTGCAGATATCAACGATGTCCACCGAAGGATGGTTCCATATCTCACTGGGATCCGTGGTTGCAAAGGAGAAGCCGTAAAGCTCTTTTGCCTTCTGCGCTGTTTTCGGATGAGCCGTGCAAACACCCACAAGTCTTGTCCGGAAAGGCAGATCCCTGTAATAGAACGGAATGGTCTGATACCCGTAAGTATGGACTTTTCCCATGAAACCAAAGCCAATGATTCCGATTCCATATTCTTTCATCCTGAGTACCTCCTTATTCTTTTTCTTTATTCTTATTCTTGTCTTTTTACACCATTTTATCATGGCGCCGGCAAGGAATACAGGATCAATTGCTGTTGGGAGATTGAATTCTTACAAAGTGGAATAAAACAATGAAATAAAGAGATAATAAGCGATATCGGAACGTATAATGATATAAATTCATTATATGACGATAAATGATTGAATTCCGGCATTGTACTTTTCGAAAATAGGTGATATATATATAACTGAAGGTCAAGGAAAGTCAAGGAAAGAGTATAAAAATGGAATGCGATGACTTTTCCTGACAGTATATAAAATACAGACAGGAGGAATGGTTATGTTTGGATTAACACCGTATCACAACAGAAGGAATATGGATGTTCAGAGGGCAAGAGACTTTTTTGATCCGGAGTATTGGTTCGACAACTTCTTCAATGACTTCCCGAGCATGTATGACTCCAATGATCAGATGAAGGTTGATATCCGGGAGAATGATAATGGCTATGTCATTGAAGCGGAGCTGCCCGGTGTAAAAAAGGATGAAATCAATGTGGAACTGCGGGACGACAGATTGACCATTGCCGTTCAGAGAGAAGATCACAACGAAGAGGAGGATAAGGAAAAGAACTACATTCGCAGGGAACGAAGATATAGTTCCATGAGCAGAAGCTTTTACGTAAATGATGTCAAGCCGGAGGACATAAAGGCAAAATTTGAAAATGGCGTCCTGACGCTGGCTTTGCCAAAGGTGGAGGAACAGAAGAGAGGGGATCACCGGATTCAAATCGATTGATGAAAGTCAACGGATAAAACAGCAGTCCTCAAAAAAAGGATAAAAAATAAGCAGAAACAGGGTGGACGGAATCCATCCTGTTTCTTTGCGTTCACCTGTTTGCCCCATAAGGCAATGGAAAGGCATCTTTATCTGTCACGACGCCTTTTTTTCCGATTTTCCCGCTACGATATCCTGAATCAGCAGCAGGATACCAAGGAACAGGACAATATCTCCGATACTGAGAAAGGATTGGACCGGGGGAGGGACACGAAGTATGTCTCCCAGAAACCTCAGCCTTGAGTTGCTGTTCAGGATGTGATAGGTCAGGTATTTGCCATTTTCCAGATACTTCATGTTTTTGGAGTTTGCATCCACTGCTGTGGCCGTTTTTGACAGAGGCATGGAGCCCTTGTTTACCATGATGACAAGAAAGTTCAGAAAGCTGCCCACACCAATCAGCCAGCTGTACGACAGTGTCCGATTCTCCCATAAAAACAGAAACAGCAGAAGATATTGTAAAAATAGGAACAGGCATGCAAGGGGCTGGGTGATCCGGGACGTATTTCTCATCAGATAGATCAGGGCATATTCAACGAGAACAGATAAAAAGATCAGCCAGGGGCGCCTGATTTTAATATGGGCCAGATTGGATATTCTGCCGCCCCGGATCAGGCCAATGCCGACGGCGACAGCAAACAACGGGATCAGTAGTATCATTTTGACGCATCTTTTCCTTTCTGCTTATTTTTTCTTTCCTCTTTTCTGCTTTCTTTTTTATTGCTTTTGCTCTCTCCTTCCGGGACGGAGATCGGGGCTTTATTGCTTTTGCTTTCTTCTTCCAGGACGGAAATCAGGGCATCGGCTATATCGGGATGAAATTGGGCCCCTTTTTCCTTTCTGATGTTTAAAATGGCGGTATCCCTGGACATCGCCTTCCGGTAGGGGCGGTCCGAAGTCATGGCGTCGTAGGCGTCCGCCGCAGCCAGAATGTAAGCATCCCTGGAGACCTGATCCCCTTTCAGACTGTCCGGATATCCGCCGCCGTCGTATCTTTCGTGATGGTGGAGAATGGCATCCTTGACATGTCCCGGGAAAGTGACTTCTTCCAGAATCTTTATTCCTATGCCGGGATGCTGCCGGATCATTTCCCATTCTTCATCGGAAAGCCGGCCTGGTTTGGAAAGGACTGAGTCCCTGATCCCTATCTTGCCTATGTCGTGCAGCAGGGCAGCCGTACGGATGGATTCGGCCTCCCCCGGCGAAACCCGCAGTTTCCGGGCAATGCGTCCCGCGTAGTATTCCACCCGTTTGGAATGGCCTTCCGTATATTTATCCTTTGCCTCGATGGCCGCAGTAAGCGTCCGGATGGTCTTATAATACTGTTCCCTGGAATCCAGGTACAGCTTGAAGGAATGGCGGGCCAGCAAAAGCGGGCCAAGAAGCAGGAGAACATAAAGGGAACCGTTTGGGACCCGATACAGAACGGAGAGGAAGTAGCCAAGGGGAGTGACGGCTATAAAATTGGGATAAGCCCACAATGTTTCGCTGGTCCAGGTTTTCAAAAATGCCTTTTTTCTCATAAGGGATGCATATAGTACCATGATGGTGGAGTTCAACAGAAAAACAACGGTCAGATAGATGAAAATCAGAACGATGTTCAGGATGGGATTGGTAAATACGGGGTATGCTTTGATACATGTATCATAGACAATCCCGGCAGTAAATATGGATATCGTAAAATTCGAGTAATTCATCAGCGTCTTATAAAAAGGTAGATTAAAGGGATGTTTCCAGGTGCCATCCTGATTTTTTATAAATACCAAAACACTTCCAAAGGCTGCTACCAATGCAGTAAAATAGGGGCCGTTGTTAAGGTGGCAGGCCAGCAGGACGGCAAAGCTTACACTGACTGCGCGGTCTTCTTTGATATATATTGGTAAGGACTCAAGCAGGGAAGTCAGGACAATCCAGTATATCAGATTCCAAATAGTTATACTTTTGACTTGTAAGATGCAGTATATTGTAAGGAACAGACTGACGATACTCAAGGCAGACAGAGTGAGCGATAGCTTTCTATTCATTGAAGCAATTCCCCTTAATGATAAAGAAAGCCAAAACATCGAAGTGTTTTATGTCTTATCCGTTATCTGATGGAAAACATTGCACCGCTGGCAAGTAACAAGGATACCAGACTCGTAACCAATGTCAATACCGATACTGCAATCTTCTTCATGGAATATAGCCTCCCCATTTTAAATCTCTGTCCTTCGCTGGATAGACAGGCTATATCCGCTCCGCTGTATTGTTGTCGATGTTTTGGCTTATAAGCAATAATGATACCTGCTATTTGGAATAATGCTGATATAACCTCCGGTTGACCGCATCCAATGTGGCCTTTACAACGGCATCATCGTCGTTGCCCTTGATCATGGCGGATCCGCAGAGATATTCCTCGCCGAAATCTGCAATATGGAGGATGGATACAACAATTGCCTGACGATCCGCCAGATGGACCTCCACAACATCGGATAATAAAAATACGAAATCCTTGTCCAGAAACCGGTGGATCGCCTGTAGAGTGGCAGATACTGCCACCCGCATACGCCCCCTTGCGGAATTTCCCCCGGAAGCAACTCCTTCAAAAGTTTGATCGTCGCTGGACAGGACAACGCTGGCCATCACCTTTCCCTGTTCGCTCTGCATTTTTATACTTTCGATCACCAGCCGGATCTCCCGTCTGGTGACACTCTTATCCTCCACCTGAGCGACACTGATGACCCTATGATCCACCGATACGTTATATTGTGCAAGCATGGCAGACTGAACATCCCGGACAATCTGCTTTGGCCCGCGGCTGGTGGTAGAAAGGACATGTACATCTGTTATATTCGAGTGGTTGTCCGTAATAATTCTGGAAGACAGAACTCCGGGGATCTTATTCAACAGCTGCTGATACTCTTCGATGCTTTCCAGTTCCGCCATAAATCCGCACAATCCTCTCTTTCCATGTCATAGTCCAATAACCTTCTTCATCATATCATAAATGGGATATCTTCTGCCATATACGATGTATATCTTTCTATTCGCCGCGAATAGTGCAATTCCTTCTTTTCCTGACACTTTAATAAAAAAAAGGACAGTTTCCTGTGACTTTTTCAGGTGCCGGATCTCATCGGCGTATGATCCGGATACCCCCGCAATTTCCGGTATGAACTTCCGGGCGGAACAGGCCCCTTCTATTTGGAGGGAAATACAAAAGATAAGCAATAAAATATACAATAAGTTGCTTGAAATACATATGATAAGTTGCTTGAAATAGTTACAAATATGTGATAATCTACTTTTGCATTTGTTAATGAAACCTTCAGCAGGAAAGGGGAGTCCAATGTATCAGTTTGAGAAAAACACAATGCATCGCATCGACAATTTTATGGGAAGACTGGTTCGCAGATATTATAAGGTTATAGGGGACTTAAGCTGTACTGCTTATGTCACCAAAGAGCCGGTTCGCTATGAAGACCGGTTTACCGGTGAAAAACGGGACTTAAAGGTGGGGGATCACTGGGGAGATCTGTTTGACTGCGCCTGGATGCACTTTACCGGGGAGATTCCGGCGGAGAGTCGGGGGGAAAATACGGTTCTGCTGATTGACATAAGCGGGGAAGGCCTTTGCTATGATGAGAAGCGCGGGCCTCTGACCGGACTGACCCATGGCAGTGTCGTTCATGAATTTGGTGAGGTCCGGAAGCATGTCGTTCCCCTGGATTTACTCGAAACAAAGGATGGCAGGATTGATTTGTGGGTGGATGCCGGCTGCAACGACCTGTTTGGCAATTACGTGGACAGCGGTGATTTGAAGGAAGCCTATGTGGCGGTTCTGTATCCGGAGCTTCGGGCCTTTTATTATGATTTCTATACCCTCAGGGAAGCTTTCCATTGTATGGAGGAAGGGCCGAGGCGGTCCAGCATCATCCGGGCACTGAACGATTCCATCAATGTTTTTTATGAGGGCACGGAGGAAGAAGCAAAGGATGCAAGGAAAATACTAGGCAAAGAGCTGTCGAAAGTCGGCGGCACTCCATCCCTGACGGTAAACTTCATTGGGCATGCCCATATCGATCTGGCATGGCTGTGGCCGATTCGCGAGACCATTCGCAAGGGCGCGCGTACCCTTTCCACAGTGGACCATCTTATGAACCGCTATGGGGACTATGTCTTTGGGGTCAGTCAGCCGCAGTTGTTGCTTTGGATGAAGATGTATTATCCGCAGCTCTTTGAACGGATCAAGGAGCGTGTAAAAGAGGGACGGATTGAGCCCCAGGGTGGAATGTGGGTTGAGGCGGATACCAACCTGCCCGGAGGGGAATCACTGGTCCGACAGATCCTGTTCGGCACGAAATTCTGGAAAGATGAATTTGATGTGGAAGTGGATAATGTATGGCTGCCGGACTGCTTTGGATTTACGGCATCGCTTCCCCAGATTATGCGGAAAAGCGGTCTGAAGTATTTTATGACGCAGAAAATGTCCTGGAACGATCATAATACGTTTCCTTATCATACCTTCCGCTGGAAGGGACTGGACGGCTCTGTGGTATTGGCGCATATGCTTCCGGAGGAGACCTATAACAGCCAGGCTTCCCCGGCATCGGTAAGGAAGATTGAAAAGAACTATCATGAGAAGGGCCTGTGCGATCAGGCACTGGCACTGTTCGGCGTGGGAGACGGCGGCGGCGGCCCTTCTGCCTATCATCTGGAAAAGCTGAAAAGGATGAAGAACCTGGAGGGACTGTCTCCAACGGTACAGCGCTTTGCCAGGGATTTCTTCCATGATATTGACCGGAACACGGAGGAATATCCCGAGTGGCGGGGCGGACTCTATCTTGAGAAGCACCGCGGCACGTTTACAACCCAGGCCCGCAACAAGAAATACAACCGCTACATGGAAAATGCCCTGCATGATCTGGAGTTTGCGGCAGTGCTGGCGAAACAGTACGGCGGGAAGAACTATCCCCAGGAAGAGATCGCGGATATATGGAAGGAAGTACTGCTGTACCAGTTCCATGACATTATACCGGGATCGGCCATCAAACGGGTTTACGATGAGAGTGTCCCCCGCTATCGGATTCTTTATGACAAGACCCGGAAAATGACCAGGGAGCTGTATGAAGACCTGTTCTCCGGAGAGTTGGCTGTGAATACCCAGGGGTTTGACCGGACGGAATATCTGAAGAAGGACGACGGGTGGTATCAGGTGACGGTACCGGCATTCGCGGCGGCCGGACAGTTTGAAAAGGCGGCACAGAGCACCGCACTGCTGGCTGAAGATCTTCGGATTGAAAATGAAAATCTGAACGTGCGGTTTGGCGGGGACGGAAGCATTCTCTCTATTTTTGACAAGCAGAACGGAGTGGAAGTTCTGCCGGACGGGCAGGTGGCAAACCGGCTGGCCGTTTATAACGAAGAAGACGGAAACGCATGGGACATTGAAGTGTACTATGACGAGCAGAAACCCCGCGCATTTGAGCTGGTGGAGCAAAGAGCCTTTCTGGACGGGGTAAATGCAGTGATGAGTCAGCATTACCGTTTTGGCGATTCCGATCTTCAGCAAACCATCTATCTGCAGCAGGGCAGCAGGCTTCTGCAGTTTGACACGAAGGTGGACTGGCATGAAAAGCAGAAAATGCTTCGGACTTCCTTCCCGGTTGTGGTGGATGCGGAGGAAGTGACGTGCGATATCCAGTTTGGAAACATCCGGTACAGCACGAACCGGAATACCACATGGCAGCGTTCCCGGTTTGAACGCTGTGCCCATAAATGGGTGGATCTTTCCCGTGAAGATTATGGAGTGGCTTTGCTGAATGACTGCAAATATGGTCATAAACTCTATGACAACGTGCTGGATCTGGCGCTTCTCCGCAGCACCAACAGCCCGGGCAGGGACGCTGACCAGGGAGAGCATACCTTCCGCTATGCCCTTTATCCGCATGCCGGGAATGAGCACAAAGCCCTGGTGGAGCAGACCGCTCTCGCCTTCAACAATCCGCTGAAAGTCTATAAGGGAACCGGTACCCTGTGCCCGGAGGAGAGTTTCGTAACGGTGGATCGGGACAATGTGATTCTTTCCACCATCAAAAAGGCAGAAGAGCATGACGGAATTGTGATCCGGATGTATGAAACCTATGGGGAAAGCACGGACTGCTGCATTACCCTTCCGGCAGGGGTGGAGAAAGTTACCCTGTGCAACCTGATGGAAAAGCCGGAGCAAACGCTCCTTCCGCAGGGCCGCAGGCTGCATCTGCATATGAATCCGTATGAGATTACGACATTTGTCATGGATATGGCAGGTAAATAGGCAATATTGTGGAGGGCATCTTTTCATGGCCCTTCCGGGCATCCTTCCTCAGCTTTGAGGGGGGATGCCTTTTTTTAAAGGGGTCTCAGGGAATCAGGCAGACGCCGGGGGACAGCGACTGTCTGCTTGAGGTGCAGGGGGAGGTATATCATTCGCAAAAATGGCAACAATTTTCCCGGGCCTGTGGTATAATGGTTGTTGCAGGAATTGTCAGATTATATGGAACGGAGGCTGGCTGTCCGTGGATAAGCCAATGTTTAATACAAAAATGACCCGTGCGCTCCGGATGAATCCGAAGCTGATTTTAAATGTGATATATAGTTTTTTCCTGAACCTTTTTCACTCCATACGGAGCTTCTACCGGTTCCGGGTGTTTGCGGATTTCGGGAGTACCATTACCAGGGGACCCGGCGCCAGGCTGATCATTGACCGAAGGTTGTACCTGGGCGGCAAGTATATTGGGGATATGGTGCATGCCAAATCCTCTGTCCGGATGTACCGGGATTCTGTTTTTCATGTGATGGGCAAGGTGAAGCTGGGACCGGGCGTGGGGATTGTAACAGGCCCGGGTGCGACGCTGTCCATCGGGGACAATACCTATATTACGGCTTCTTCCGTCGTGTACTGTGCTAATCGGATTGACATCGGAAACGACTGTGCCATTGCCTGGAATACCACCATCCTGGATACGGATTTTCATCATATTCATTATCCGGATGATACGGAGAATGAACTCGTGAAGCCGGTCCGAATCGGGGATCATGTGTGGATCGGATGCAACTGTACTGTTTTAAAAGGTGTGACGATTGGAGACAATGCTGTAATCGGAGCGGACACACTGGTCAATAAGGACGTGCCGCCAAACTGTCTTGCCGTTGGCAATCCCATGCGGATTATCCGGGAAGATGTGGAATGGAAGGCCTGATGACCATTAAAAATAAACGGGAAGGATAAAGGGAAAAGGGAGACTGCTGCAATCCTGTTTGCAGCAGTCTTTGCTTTTAGTCTTTGCTGTTAATCTTTATTGTTAGTCTCTGCTGTTAGCCTTAGCTGTTTCTGCCAGGCAATTCCCTTGCCGTTGGAAGAAATCGTTGATGGTGATGAATTATTCCACGGTGATATCCTTGCTGTTTTCCCACAGGCCGTGGATATTGCAGTAACTGACGGCGTAGATCTTACCAGTAGCATGCAGTTTTACCTGGGTGACGCCGACGGGTTCCGTAAAGGCGCCTGCCTCCCCGTGTGCCTGGAAATTGAAGGTTGCCAGTTCCACCGGGAATTTCCCGTCCTTTTCCACATAGAACACCTTGATCCAGCAGATATGATGCTCCAGAGTGTTGGGATGCCTGATGGCGTCTCCGATGGAGACCTTCAGTTCAAATTCTTCGCCCTCTTTTATTTTATCGGGAACGTGAATGATGGGTACGTGCTTTTCTCCCTTCCAGTCTCCGGTTTGCAGGTATTTTCCTATTGACATGTCAAACTCCTCCTTTATTTTATGCTTATGTTATTGTTACCCGGTTTTGGTCTCCTAAAACGCAATGGGACGTTTCTTTGCCTTGCACTTTTCCGGATCAGAAGGTACAATAAAAGCCATGATGCATTTGGAGGGATTCGGATGAGTAATGAGAGCAACAATTATACCAATGTTTATGACGTATTGAAGGAACGGGGTTATCTGGCGCAGGCGACTCATGAAGTGGAAATCCGGGACCTGCTGGGCAGAGAACCTGTTACCTTTTATATTGGTTTTGATCCTACGGCAGACAGCCTGCATGTGGGACATTTTATCCAGATTATGATTATGATGCACATGCAGAAGGCAGGTCACCGGCCCATTGTGCTGGTTGGCGGCGGGACAGGCATGGTCGGCGATCCCACCGGGAAGACCGATATGCGTAAAATGATGACCCGGGAAACAGTGGAGGAGAATTGCCGTTCTTTTCAGAAACAGCTTTCCAGATTTTTGGATTTTTCAGATGGGAAGGCCATTTTGGTCAATAACGCAGATTGGCTGCTGAATTTGAACTATGTGGACTTTCTGAGGGAAATCGGCATCCATTTTTCCGTGAATCGCATGCTGACTGCAGAGTGTTTCCGCACCCGTATGGAAAAGGGCCTTTCTTTTCTGGAATTCAACTATATGCTGATGCAAAGCTATGATTTCCTGGAACTGAACCGAAAATACAACTGCAAGCTGCAGCTGGGCGGGGACGATCAGTGGTCCAACATTCTGGGCGGCGTGGATCTGATCCGCAAGATAAAAGGGACTCCGGCATACGGCTTGACATTCCGTCTTTTAACCACTGCCAACGGAAAGAAAATGGGCAAGACAGAAGCCGGCGCCCTGTGGCTGGACCCGGACAGGACGTCTCCCTATGACTTCTATCAATACTGGAGAAATATAGATGATGCGGATGTAAGGAATTCCCTTGCCATGCTGACATTCCTGCCGATGGAAGAGGTGAACCGGCTGGGGAATCAGAAGGATGAGGGAATCAATGAAGCAAAAAAGATCCTTGCCTATGAAGTGACAAGGATTGTTCACGGAAAGAAAGAAGCAGACAAAGCCCAGGCAGCTGCGGAAGCACTGTTCGGGAAGGGAACTGCTGATGCGCAGGTACCCGGTACGGTTCTTTCTGCAGAGGAATTCCGCGAAAACAGCAAAATACTGGATATGTTATCCTATCTGAAGCTGATTCCTTCCAAAGGGGAAGGACGCAGGCTGATCCAGCAGGGCGGCGTCTATGTCAATGACGAGAGAATCGGGGACTTCAATCGTACCCTGACAGAGAAGGATCTGCAGGACGGAAGCCTGATGATCCGAAAAGGTAAAAAGGTTTATCATAAGCTGACGGTAAAATAATCATCCATCAGTCCCTGCGCCGGTTGCCTGCCCCGGACAGAATCAGCAGTCTCAGCAGCTGCAGGACTGCCATCAGGGTGGAGGCCATATAGGTCATGGCGGCAGCATTCAGTACCTTGCGGGCCGAATGGACTTCATCCCTTTCCAGATAGCCGCCCACCTCAAGCGCTTCCACTGCCCGGTTGCTGGCATTGTACTCCACCGGAAGGGTGACCAGCTGGAATAAAACAGCCAGGCTGAATGCAGCCACTCCGATAAACGCCACTTTCTGATTGCCAAGGATGATTCCCAGTAAAAGCAAAGGGAATGCCAGATTGGAACCGATGTTGGCGACGGGGACAATGGCACTCCGGACCTTCAAGGGGGCATACCCTGTCGCATGCTGGATCGCATGGCCCACTTCATGAGCCGTCACACCCAGTGCGGCCAGGGATGTGGAATGGTATACCCCTTCGGACAGATTCAGAGTCTTTCTGCGAGGATCATAATAGTCTGTCAGTTGACCATGGACCGGCTCAATATTGACATCATAAATATGATTGCTGTTCAGCAGGGCCATGGCGACTTCCGCTCCCGTCATTCCACTGCGTGCCGGGATCTGTGAATATTTATTGAAGGTCGTCTGAACCCTTGTCTGCGCATAAATTGCCAGAAGTATGGCAGGGATCAGCAAAACATAGGTCGGATCAAAGTAAAATGGAAACATCCAAACTTCTCCTTTCCCGGGATCAGGCGGGAGTACCCCTGAAATACGGATTCCTTCCGGGAACTTCCCTGTCTGATTGATTTATTGGTATCAGTTTAGCATACCGGTTTGTGAAAGTCAATAAAGGTCAGATATTTTTTGAGGTTTTTACAGTTTCAGCTTTCTCACCTTTGGAGGCTTCGGTTCCAAAGGGTCCGACGGGACATAGACCATGGGGATATCCAGTCCTTTCGCATACATTTCGTTGGTGGTCACCAGATCCGTTTTATCCACCTGGGACAGGGAAGTTTTTCCCAGGGCACGGATCCCGTCCTCCATCTCCAGTTTGCAGGATTTCAGGAAGTTCTGAAGGGAGCGGGCGCCGACTTCTATATTAAACCGATCGGCAGACTCCCCGTCATACCAGACTATTGAAGTGGGCGGCTCAAAGGGCAGGGCTTTGTGGATCTGACCATGGGATACTGCCACCAGTGCGATGGATCCGATCTGGCAGGCATCGGCGCCCAGCGCTTTCACCTTCAGCGCATCTCCGGGAGTGCGGATCCGGCCGGAAACAATAAGGGAAATTCTTTCCCGGTATCCGTGCTGCTCCATCCATTTGTCCGCACGGTGAACGGCAAAAGCAGTGGGAATGCCGAAATCATCCTGAAGGATGGGCGGCGAACCGAATGTCGCAGCTTCTGCCCCGTCGAGAACGATAAAGTCCACTTCACTGTCACAGATCCAGGCCAAATCCTTTTCCAGATCCCTGCCTGCTGCTATTTTTACGCCGATGGGCACGCCGTCGGTCATGGTGCGAAGCTTATCCACCAACTTTTTTAATTGCCCGGGGTTCTGCACTTCTGCCTGCCTGGAGTAGGTGATCAGATCCCTTCCTTTCTTTAATTTCAGTTCCTTTCTAAGCTCTTTCGCCACGAGCTTCGATTCCATCGTGAACCCGACTCCGGCAAAGGCACCCTGGCCGAACTGAATTTCGACGGCCTGGCTTTTCAGCAGGGCATCCTGTGCAATGGGCCAGTTTCCCCGGCCATATTGAAAAACAAAGGGACCTGCCTGGTTCAGGATATCCGCCGGAATGGCGCCTGCTCCGGTATGATAGATGACTCCTGCTGCTGCGCATCCCCTTGCCAGCGCCATCTTCACCGGTTTACTGAGTGCGAGGCCGTATGCCATGGGGGCCAGCATCATGAAATGGTTTGTGGTCAGCGGCCTTTTTGCATACTTGCCGATGGTGACCGAACTGTCCACTTCCGCATTGATTTCGGCAGGCATGGTATTGATCTGGGCGATATTGAACTTTATGTCATCCAGCCCGGGGAACATACCGGTGGATCCCATGGGCCGCTCCAGCACCTTTCCGGATTCGGCCCGGAGCTCTGTTTCCAGTATCACCTGCGGATGGATTCGAAGGGTGGAAGAGACTACCTCGAAAAGATTCTTATCATACTCCTGGCTGGTAATTTTTTTCAAAAAGCTGTCGCTTGCCTGGTTTACCGCAAGCCGGCTCAATGCTTTGATCCCCATTGCGCCCAGTGTTCCGATCGCTCCCAGGGCGGCCAGCTTTCCCAGGACAGGGATCCCATTTTTCGTTGCCTTGCTGAAATCGGATTTCCATTTACCCATATTCCGAGAGCCTCCATATTTTATCGGTTTTTGTTAGTATGCTGAAAACTTCAGGGAATCATTCCTTAGGATTCCATATGTAACAGAAAGTTTGAAAAGAATTAAGCATTTTGTAAACAGTGCCTGCAGCCTTCTCTTTTTATTGAAGGCAGGCTTGTGATATAATAAGATGTCATAAAACAAAATGAATGGAAATAAAATGGCAGCATGGCATTTTGGAAAACAAGGTTTGGGGGAATTGCAATGAGAAAACGAATGATCAGTCTGTTGCTTTGCATGATTCTTTTTGTTGTCTCGTTTTCCGCCGTGGCCGGCACGGTTCACGCAGACGGCGATGTGGCGGTTTCCGCCGAAATAACCGGTAATATATCCAGTATAGATGGAAAGCTCTTTATATCACCCGGCGGGACTTGCCGCGGAGCATACCTGATTCAGAACAAAAGTGCGCAGGGCATCCGGATCCTGAGCGCTGTGGAAAGTGTGCCGGGCGGGGACTTTTCCATTAATCTGGGCGGAAAGGAAGAAATCGGGCCGGGAGAGAATTTATCCTTATACGGCAGGAATTTTTCCGCAGACGCGGCAGGTGGTACGGGCAATATCACGTGTCACATCCGTTATGCCGGGGCAGAGGACCGGCAGGAGCAGGAGGCGGAAGGGAAGGCCCCGTTTTATGCGATCAATGACAGCATGAGTGCGGCCTATTCCTCCTCGCAGAAGGGACCGGTTTTCAAAGGCGAACAGGCGGCCATGAAGGTGGAAGTGCAGTCCGGGGCAAATGTCACTCTGAAAAATCTGACGATTACGGACAGCGATCTCGGAAAGACATTGGGCACCATCAGTGCGCTTGCGCCCGGAGAAAGGAAAACCGTGGAAACGACGGTCTCCCTGGATAAGGCGATCAATGGAAATATCGTGATAGAGTACGATGATCCCCTGGGATCGGGTGGGAAACTTCGGCAAACCTTTGATACGGGCCTGAAGATCGCAATCAAGCAGGAAGCGCCGGTGTCATCCCTGTCCATTACCGGCAAGACGAATAAAAAACTGATACCGGGGCCGGGGAAGGAATCCGTTACTGTCAAGCTGAAAATAAAGAATACGGGCAATACCACTTTGAAAAACCTGGAGTGTCTGGACTGGAATCAAAAGGTGTTTTATACCCTGGAGCAGCTTTTACCCGGTGAAGAAACTTCCGCAAGCTTTGCCGGGACCGTCAAGCCGGATAAAACCTATCAACTGACGGCGCAGGCCCGGGTTGAGGACACCAACCAGCTGATCCAGTCTTCCTGTGATGTCCATATGGATCGGCTGCAGCCGCAGGTGGAGATTGAACGCTCTGTGCTGCCGGAGAATATCACGGCGGGGGAACCTTTTACCCTGGAATATGTGATCCGCAATACCGGAAACGTGGACTTGAAGGATGTTGTGCTGGAGGAGCCTGATTTCGGGGAAATCGACACATTTGAACAGATTGAGGCCGGGCAGGAAGTGCATACCGACAAGGAGCTGACCATTGAAAAAGATGCCGTCAGCAGGGCTACCCTGAGAGCGAAGGATGCCGTGACCAATGAAAATTACAGTTATGAGGCGTCTGAACTGGAACTTCCCATCGGAGGCGAATTGAGTCAGGATCTGACCGTCCGTCTGACTTCGAGAAAAGCTTCCCTGAAGAAACCCGGGACCGCGGAATTGAAATGTGTGATTGAGAATACGGGAACAGAGCCCCTGTATAACCTGGTATTGACTCTCATGGACCGCAGGATGGTCATTGACAACCTGTCTGTCCTGAATCCGGGGGAAAAGAAAACGATCCCGGTGACGACCTTCCGGGTGGAGAAGACGGAAGACTTTTTCATGGAGGTCAACGGGACGGACGAGAATGGGCAGAAGTTTACGGTAAAAAGCGAGCCGCTGACCATTAAAGTGGGAAAGGGCGGTCTGTCCGGCAAGGGTACCCTGCTTCGGGTTGTTCTGATCGTGGTTGTCCTGGTATGTGTATTGATTATCGGAGCATTGGTCTATCTGGCAAAAGGTTCCGGCAAGTTTTCGTTTCTGCACCGGAAAAAGCACAAGACAACAGGGAGCAAGGAATAAGGCCTGAGATTTCAACGCGATCTGCTTTTCATCTGAAATTATATGGTTATCATTACGGCAAGGAGAATCCTTGCCTTTTTTATTGCCTTTTTTCATGCAATGACAGATATATGATGCAAATCTTTATATATGCAGGAATAAACAATTCCATTCTGGAGAATAATATACCTAGAATATTATGGCAGCATTGGAATAATGCGAAGGAGGAAAAAATATGTCCAAGGAACAAGCTCTGCATGAAGACAATACGATGGGTGAAAAGCCGGAACTGCAGCCGGAACTGATGTCGATCATGAAGGAGGAAGTCGGAAAGGCAAAGGAACGGAGAATGCCAATTATTCGCGCATTTGAGGCAATTGCCCGACGATCCGGACTGAAGGCGAATACTATCCGGAATTATTATTACCGCTATCTTCATACCCAGGAAGAAAAGCAGGAGGACGATACGATTTCGGATGAAAAGGATCCGAACCAGGAAGATGTGATCGGGAAACCGTTTGATGCGAAGGAAAAGAAAGAGCTGATCCGGGAGATGCTGATCGCTCAGGCTCAGGGAGAATCGGTCCGTGGATGTGCCAATCGGCTCAGTCAGGGAGACAAAAGGGTATTGATCCGGTATCAGAATAAATATCGCAGTGTAATTGCCAGGGAACCCGAATACGTCAGTCATCTGATGCGGGAAATCGAGGCGGAAGGAATCGCCTGTTTCAATCCGTATACCAGAGCCAGACTGATTCGTTCCGGTAAAACACCGGTGACGGCGGAAGGTGCCAACGGTCAGCTGATTGACTGGATCGGTCAGTTTGTAAGCAACGTGAAGTCTGTCCATGGGGTTTCGTTGGATGAACTAATCAAGGGGCTGCGGGATTTAAGCGGCCTTGCAGCAGGAAACCGCCGTTCAGGAAACGGGAAAAGCCACAGCCGGGAACTGCAGGATTTGAACAACCGCATCCTGATGCTGGAAGTCAGTCTGGACAAGGAACGCAGGGAAGCCGACCATGTACGGCGGCAGCTCCTGGATTTGACGGATGTGAATCAGCGCTTTCTCAGCCTGTCCGATACGGACAAACTATCCGGGCTGCAAAATTATGTGGCCAAGCTGCAATCCTGTATAACGCAGGACTGAGCGGACAGAAGGTTTATACCGGGTTCAAACAGACTAAGCATCGTTAAAGATCGTTAAAGTTGGTAGGAATGAGATGAAGTTTCGTGTGCCGGCATGGGTGAGAACCCGGTGCCGGTTGTTTTTTTGGATCCGGCATCATGCCTCGCAAACAGAAAGGCCCTCGCGTTTCCACGAAGGCACTTTCAAGACGTTTATGAAGCAGCATCTATCGAATCCAGCTTCTTTTCTATTTCCCTCATAAAGTCCCGTGTTTTATTATAACTTATAGCATTACTTGCACGATAACCTTCTTTATGTGCCTTAATTACACTTAAAATGGTTTCCCCAAGCCATTTATTATTTAAGTCATCAGGGATTTCAATTTTATTTTGCTTAACCCAAATAACTGCCTCTTTTTTATTCATGTCATACACACTCTTTGCACCTCTTGATGCACATGCTGAAAAAATTGATAGTAATACCAGAATGAAGCACAGTAGATAATTTGCTCTCTTCATAACAATGCCTCCTGTCTGAAGATTTATCAATTTAATTTAATAATATCTAATCCTTCCTAAGAAGTCAAGGATGTTATGGTAAACTTGATATAATTTTCTTGAGGATTCGAATCAGCAATTTGGATGGTGAAGTGGAATCAAAGCCAAAAAGCATTTCAAGGCATCGGCTTTTTTCGCTTGTTTATGGAAATGAAGCATCCGGACTTGACGAATGCTTCCGGCATCTGGGCGTTGCCGTCAGGATACCCCAATCGGCATAGGTCGATTCGTTGAATCTATTGGCGGCTGTAGCCATCGGCGCGTATGCATTCACCCTTGACAGACCGGAGTAACATTCATGTTTCATGGGAAAAAACCATTGTATAAATGAAAGGCGATGAGTCATTGAGGAAAGTGACTTATCGCCTTTTTCTTCCGCCGGTTAGTGTAGAATTTTGTAGGCGATAAAATCTAAAAAAGGTAGGCACTCAGGAAAGTATCCGGCCCGCCGGAAAAGAAACGGTTATCCGAGTGCCCAGATCCTTGCGGCTCAGGACCTCGACGACGGCATGATGCCGGTCAATAATCCATTTGGCAATGGAGAGGCCCAGGCCGGTTCCGCCTGTTTTCCGCGCACGGGAGTCATCGGAGCGGAAAAACCGGTCAAAGATATGAGACAAATCCTCCGAAGGAATGCCGATCCCGTTGTCCTGCACAGTTACTTTTGCCAAATCCCCCTCCCGGACGGCGGATACGGTGACGGTCCCGCCGGGTGGAGTGTATTTGGAACTGTTGTCCACAAAGATACGGAGGGCCTGCTTGATAAGCTGCGCATCCCCTATGGTGTACACTTCTTTTTCTGTTTTCGTAACATATTCATGGTTCGGGTCGATCATGGCGGTCTCCCGCATCACCTCCTCCGCGATCCGGCTGAGATCAACGGTTTCCCGGTTCAGCTTCATGGAGTCGTTGTCACCCCTTGCCAGGAAAAGTAGCTGCTCCACAAGGTCCTTCATGCTTTCCGCTTCGCCCTTGATGGCATCAATGGATTCCTGCAGCGCTTTTTCATCCTTCTTTCCCCACCGGTCCAGGAGATTGGCATATCCCTGTATCACGGAAATCGGAGTCCGCAGTTCATGAGACGCATCGGATACAAAGCGGACCTGGGAACGGTAGGATGCGTCGATCCGGTCCAGCATCCCGTTGATGGCGCCTGCCAGATCCTTCAGCTCCCGCTGTTCCGAGCGGATGGAAACCCTCCGGTCCAGCCGTGTCACATTGATGGTATCAATGGTGCCGGCCAGATCCCGCAGCTGCACGTCAGGCTGGACCATCCGGGTCTGATTGATGCTCTTTGCCGTACGGGCCAGATCGGAAAGAGGCTGAAGGGAACGTCTCACGGCCCTTGCACCTTTGCTGATGCTGCCGAGAAGAAATAAAAGTTCAAAAACGGCCAAAACCATAAAAAGTTTGAGAAACAAGGTCAGGTGTCCGCCCATAGCATAATCCGCCGCATAATACGTTCTGCCGCCGGAGAAGGGCACCCATGCCCGGTATGTTACATCATCCAGCCGTTTCCAAAAGGAAGATCCCCCGGACGGGACGACGAATTGCCGGATCACACCCTCCATATGGCCCGGAAGCCATCGGTTCAGGAATCCGGGCAGTTGAATGCCGTCCGGTTTCTGCTCCGTCAGAAGGCCCTCAGCCGCTGAATGTTCCACATTTTCCCATATATCCCGTTCTGCGTAAGAGACCAGGGCGCCGGAGAAAAGGATAACCAGGAGGATATCGATCAGGAAAAAGCCAAAAAACACCTGTGAAAGATGCCAGGTGTTCAGTTTAAAGACAATGGAAAAGTCTTCCCTTTTGTTTTCTTTTTTATTTTCCTTGTTATTTTCCTTCATTTCTTATCACATACCCCACTCCGCGGACGGTATGAATCAGTTTTATGCCAAAAACCTCGTCGATCTTACCGCGCAGATATCTGATATAAACATCCACCGCATTGGTGTCTCCCGCGTAATCAAACCCCCAAACCTTCTCCAGCAAGGTTTCTCTGGTCAATACTATGTCCTTGTTTTCCAGCAGGTACCGAAGAAGATCGAATTCCTTTTTGGTAAGCTCAACCGGGACACCTCCAACGGCAGCTTCATGCCGGCCAATATCCAGGACAAGGCCGCTGGCCGTCAGAGTTCCTGCAGACCCGGAAGCATTCTTCTTCCGAAGGGCATTGCGGATCCGGGCGAGGAGCTCCTCAATTTCAAAGGGCTTTGTCATATAATCGTCCGCTCCTCCGTCCAGTCCGGTCACCTTATCCACAATGGTATCCCGGGCTGTCAGCATGATCACCGGCACGGAGGAGCTCCTGCGGATGCGCCGGAGTACCTCCATTCCGTTCAGGCCAGGAAGCATGATGTCCAGTATGATGATATCGAAACCGCCGCTCCGGGCAAGCTCCAGTCCGGTTCGTCCGTCAAAGGCCTTTTCAACCCCATATCCCTCATAGGCCAGTTCCATTTCCATAAAACGCGCAATCTTCTCTTCATCCTCCACAATCAGGACTTTTTCATTCATATGCTCACCCTGTTCCGTTTTTTGCCTTGCCGGGAACCGCTTTCTCCCTCTGTCAAACGCCGCTCAATCCCGTTCGAAGCGGCAAAAAGGCGTTATTGGTCCCTGCCGCCCTTGTTTTTTACTTCGTTCTTCAGATTCTCCGCCGCGCCGGCTGCGGAATCCATCATATGGTTCACACCGGTGGATTCCAGATCCGGGCCTTTGAAATAGTAACGGCAGCCAAAGAACAATCCGACAATAACAAGCGGAACGGTAAACCAGAAGGCAAAGATCACGAGAAGAACCAAAGCGGTGACAGGAACCGCAATAACCGTCCTATCTTCCCGCCTTACCTCGAAGGAATTCCGGTTCCCCTTTTCAACGATTCTGCCGCACCATCGGAGAAATCTGCCGGCCAATTGTGAAAAGGTTTCCCCTTTTTGGGTATCATTCCGGCTGTCTTCATCCGCTGTTTCATTTTCCGGCTCCTCCTGCCGGGAACAGTAATAACCTCCGTCCGGCGAAGACTTTGCCTTGCCCTGCCGTTCCAGGTAGATCATCGCCTCCAGAATATCGTCCCCGCAGGCATCCAGTGCGGCTCTTGCCTCCTCATAGGACACATTTGCCTTCTCCTTTAACTTTTCAACCTGTTCCATCGTAGCCATAAGAATATCCTCCTGTTCATTTGATAAGATGATTATAGCCTTCCAGAATTGAAACAAAGTTGGAACAAGATTAAAATCAGATTAGAATTTCGGGATTCCGTATCCTGCGGAAAATCAAAACAACTCCCAGACAAACAGTAACATAATCCAGACGGAAATGCAAGTTTTAACCATATAGATATCATCAAGTCCGGGAAAGCGAACAGCCATATTGGATTGGACACAAATGTTTTCACATTTATTTCAGATTTTATGAAATCTTAATAAATACAAGTTACTAATAATATTGTAAGTTTCTGAAACAGGTGTATAATTCAAATCAGCGATATTATATAGGGGGGAAATACAGTGGATACATTGATCATTGCCTTATCCGCACTGGCTGGTTTTTTCATTGTCCTGTGGCTTGTCGGTTTCCGGATCATTCCCAATAACAAGATCGCCATTATAGAGAAGTGGTGGTCTCCCAGGGGATCCCTGAATGAGCAGATCATCGCGCTGAATGGGGAAGCCGGTTTTCAGCCGCAGATCGTACGGGGCGGTATTCATTTTCTGACACCGCTGATGTACAAGGTGCATATCTGTCCGCTTGTAACGATTCCACAGGGGCAGATCGCTTATGTGTTTGCCCGTGACGGCAAACCGCTGGAACCGACCCAGACCCTTGGCTGTGTTGTTCCGCAAAGCAATAATTTTCAGGATGCCAGGGCATTTCTGCTGAACGGAGGCCAGAAAGGACCGCAAAGGGGCATTGTCCGGGAAGGTACCTATGCCTTTAACCTTGCCCAGTTCATTATCATCGCGGAGGAAAAGCTATACTATCTGCCAATGGGATCCAAATCCGAGGAATCCTCAATTGGACGGATGACAGATCTGCTGAAGGAAAGGAATGGTTTCCGGCCCATCGTGATAAAGGGTACGGATGACAAGGTCGGTATTGTTACCGTGCACGACGGATTGTCCCTGACCAGGGATGATATCATAGCGCCTACCGTCGGCGATGACCCATCGGATCCGGAGACTTACCACAATAATTTCCAGGATCCGGAGAAGTTCTTAAAGGCCGGAGGCTTCCGGGGCAGGCAGTATCAGGTTCTGGTGGAAGGCACCTATTTCATCAACCGTTTCTTTGCCACGGTGGAGCTGATCAACAAGACATGGATTGATGTCGGATTTGTGGGGGTCGTCGTATCCTATATCGGACCCAAGGGCGAAGACTCGACCGGAGCCGATTACAAGCATGGCGAGCTCGTTGAAAGGGGATACCGGGGTGTATGGAGAGAACCCATGATGCCCGGCAAGTATGCGTTTAACACTTATGCGGGAAAGATCGTCATGGTACCTACGACGAATATCATATTGAAATGGATCAGTGATCAGACCGGATCCCATATGTTTGATGAAAATCTGAAGGAAGTCAGCCTGATCACCAAGGATGCTTTCGAGCCGTCCCTACCTTTGTCGGTCGTGATGCATATCGACTACAAAAAGGCGCCTCTGGTCATTCAGAGGTTCGGCGATATAAAAATGCTTGTCGATCAGACGTTGGATCCGATGGTCTCCGCCTATTTCAAAAATATTGGCCAGACCAAGACGCTGATCCAGATCATTCAGGAGAGGAATGAGATCCAGGCCCATTCTTCCAGTGAAATGAAGTTGAAATTTGAGCATTACAATCTGGAGCTTGAGGAAGTACTGATCGGTACCCCCGAGGCGTCGAAGAATGACAATAAAATAGAAGTGATCCTTACCCAGCTTCGGGAGCGCCAGATCGCAATAGAACAGATCGAAACCTATTCTGAGCAGCAAAAGGCCGCCGCAAAGGAGAGGGAACTGCGGGAAGCGGAGTCGAAGGCGGAGCAGCAAAGGGTCCTCACCGAATCCGATATCAATATTCAGATCCAGACCAACCAGGGGAAGGCGGAGTTCCAGAGGTCCCTGCAGGAGGCTTCCAAGATCAAGGCCATCGCGGAGGCGGAGGCGGAAAGAGAAGCCAAAGTCGGTATCGGCAAGGCTCTTGCTGTCGAAGAGCAGGTCAAGGCATACGGTGGTTCGCAATACCAGGTCATTCAGGACGTTATGGGCAAGTTTACCGACGCAATCGCAAAATCCAAGGTAGACATTGTTCCGAAGACGGTTATGACCATGGGATCGGGTCAGGGGCAGGGTCAGGGCAGTTCGATCAACGCTTTCGAAATGCTGCTTAACCTTCTGATCAGTGAAAAATTGGGCGCCGATTTACCTGCCGGTAAAAGTGCCAAGCCGGAGGATGACCGCGTCAAGGAAATCAAGGATTCCATTCTGAATACGCTGAAACAGGTTGAGATCATGAAGACGGTAGATCCGAAGAAGAAAACGGAGCCGAATAAAAACGCAAAAATAGACGGAAAGGCGGACATGCGATAAACACAAAGAAGAACGCAGCGACAAAGGAAAAGCCTGACGTCAGGGAATAACACAATTGGATTGCGCAGAAAATCGCGCGGGAAACATTTCAGCCCATCCTATCGGTGGGCTTTTTTTTGACAATATTTCCTTCGAGGTCATGCCGGGCGAAATTTTCGGAATGATCGGGCCCAACGGAGCGGGGAAGACTTCCATCATGGAATGTCTGGAAGGTCTGAACAAATCGTGCACCGGTCATATCAGAGTGTCGGGAATCGATCCGGGAAACCGCAAGGAGCTGTACGATCATATCGGCGTTCAGCTGCAGGAGGCATCTTTTCCGGATATGATGAAAGTGGAGGAGCTTTGCCGGCTGTTTTCAAGTTTTTATAAAAATCCAACCGACTATCGTGTTCTTTTGGAACGTTTTGGGTTGGACGATAAGAAAAAGTCTTATATCAAGAGATTATCCGGAGGAGAAAGGCAAAAGGTGTCGATTATTGCGGCTCTGATTGCCAACCCGCAGATCATTTTTTTGGATGAGCTCACTACCGGGCTCGATCCTCAGGCGCGTATCGATATGTGGGAGCTGATCAAATCCCTGCGCAGGGACGGTAAAACCATTCTCATGACCACACACTATATGGAAGAAGCGGAGAATCTTTGTGACCGGGTCTGCATTATGGTAAAGGGGAAAATTGTGGCAATGGGGACAATAGCAGAACTGATCGAGCAGGCCGGTATCGGCCAGAAAATTACATTTTCTTCTCCAGACGCCGCAAAGGCGGATTTCATGAATATCGATCATATGATGGATGTCAATATTCACGATGGTGTCGTCGAGTTATATGGCATCGGAAAAAATCTGCTGCGTGACGTAACCATCTATCTGACCGAACACCATATTGCCTTTGAAGATTTGTCGAATAAAAATCCCGGATTGGAAGATGTCTTTCTGAAACTGACGGGACGCAAACAGGAGGAATCGGTATGAGAGCTTTTCTCGCCATGACTTTCACAGAACTGAAATTGTCTATGCGTACATATGTCTATGCGTTTTTTGCCTTTGTCTTTCCTCCCATGATGCTTCTGCTGTTTGGCGGCATATACGGGAATACCCCGAGCGAGTTCTATAATGGGCACTGTGCCGTAGACGTGTTTACGCCCGCTTATATCGGAATGATCCTGGCGGTTTCCGGCATTATGGGACTGCCGCTTGGTCTGGCCGAATACCGTCAGCAAAAAGTTCTGAAAAGATACAAGGCTACGCCAATCGGTACCGGGACCATTATGATTCCTCAACTTCTGGTCAATGGATTCATGAGCATTGCCGGCATGGCCATACTGGTTATTGTGGGGAGGATTGTATTCGAACTTCATTTCTGGGGGAACGCATTTCATTTTATCGCAGCCTTTCTCTTATCGATGGCCAGTATTTTTTCCATCGGGTTTGTTATCTCCGCCACCGCTTCCAACAGCCGCACAGCTACCGCCATTTCCTATCTGGTCTATTTTCCGATGCTGTTTCTTTCGGGAGCGACGATTCCGCTTCAGATTATGCCCAAAGCCGTGAAGACGATAGCAAAATTCCTCCCGTTGACTTATTGTGTTGAAATCCTGCAGGGCACCTGGATGGGAGATCCCATTGGTGATTTTATTACCCCGATCCTTATTTTGCTGGCAGTAGCGGGAATTTGCATAGGGTGCTCCATCCGGTTTTTCCGGTGGGAATAAATGTTTTCTTATATGCTCATTACTTAACTGGTTATATGATTTTCCAAACTGAGAGGTTGGACTATGAGAAAGAAATGGAGAGGTATAATCCCCGTTGATGACATGCGTGCCGCAGTCTTCTATGACGACGATCCGGTCCGCCAACCTGTCGATGAAATACCGGTCATGGGAAACAAAGAGAAGCGTCCCGTCAAATTCCGCCAGGGTTTCCTCCAGAACCTCCCGGGATCTTTTCCAGACGCTTTCCAGCTCCTTCGCCTTTCTGAACATTTTCAAATTGTTGCCACTCAGTTCAATCATTTTTCTTCCCTCCATCAAACGCATACTGGACGCAAAAAATCCCAAAGCCTATAAGCCTTGGGATCCGTCCATACCGATCATTATGCTGTTATTTTCTTTCCTGTTCGTCCTGCAGTGCCTTTTTATTTTTCCGTTATTTTCGCCTGACAGCAGAATCTATAGGATCTAAATCGGATATCCATCCTCCATTTTTTTGTTGCAGGAAAATCTGGAGAAAAGTAGAATCATTAATCAGTGGAGTTGCGATTGAAAAAGTTGAAGATAAAAAGGATAAAGAGAAAGGTTTGAAGCAAATCAGGTATCACGTATACACAAAGCATAGGAACAAATGAAACATCAGAGCGTAAATTCCCATCAAGGGCGGATTGCGATACGGGCGGCGACCCATGATATTGAACTGTGCTCTCTGCTGAAAGGCCGCTATCGCTTGTACCACTTTGAGGAAACGGTGCGGGAGGAGACTATGCTGTTCGATTATGTTCTCCGGAAAGGTCCTGCGGAGTCACGCAATGCCATTAATCTTTTACGAATGATAGGTTTTGACAGCGGCATTGTGGAGAATGCCCACGAGCGGGCCAACCGCTATATAAAGGAAGGGGTGTGGAGATGACAATGCTTGATTGCCATATTCATATTGAGCGAGGCAAATATACTATGGATTGGATTAACCAATTCGTCCAAACAGCCAAGGAAAGGAAACTTGATGAAATCTGGCTGTTAGAGCATTGCTACCGTTTTCGTGAGTTTGTTTCCATGTACGATGATGTTTGCGCGTACAGCGATTACATTGACAAATGGTTCCACAGAAAAGCTGGAGTGTTGGATTTGTCCGACTACTTGCATCTGGTCGAAAAAGTCAGACAAAAAGACAACGGTATCAAGATTAAGTTCGGCTTAGAGGTTTGCTATTTCAAAGAGTTCGAGAATTTAGTCTACCAAAATACAAAAGATTCCGGGCTCGATTTCCTGGTCGGCAGCGTTCACTTTATCGATGGCTTTGCCTACGACCACCAACCGGAGCATTGGCAGGGCGTCGATGTCGATAAAGCATATCGCCGTTATTTTGAAATAAGTGTTGACCTTGCTAACAGCAGCATATACAGTGGCATAGCGCATCCTGACTGCATTAAGCTATTTGGCCATAAGCCATCATTTCCCCTTACCGAATATTATGACCAGCTTGCTTCCGCTCTGGCGGAAAATAATATGTACGCTGAACAGAACAGTGGCTCATACAGACGGTTTCCTGAAACAGCGGAACTTGGCATGGCTGAGGGTTTGATAAAGTCCCTCAGGTCGCATAACGTAAAGATACAAACTGCGTCCGACGCGCATTGCCCGGAGGATGTAGGGCTGTATATAGCTGAACTTGAAAAGATGGCAACCTTATAAGGAGGATTATTTTTATGACTGGAAATAACGCAATTTTGGGAGCAGTAAAAAGCTCAGACGGGATAGCGGGATACTGTTTTATAAAACCCGTTGTTTGATTTCATCAGTCCGAAATAAGGACTGAAAGTGCCGCCGGGAAGCTTAAAAAGCTCTAAAAATTATATGAAAACCTATTGACAATATGCCTTCAAGCCTTTATAGTTAGTTACACGAGTAATCAACCAATGAAGTATATGACTAACATCTGAAAAACAGAAGCTTAGCATATCTCACAAATCGAAATGCGAAAAGCGAAGGGAGGGATTGGATGCTTATCGATTTCAACAATGAAAAGCCAATTTATATCCAGCTGGCGGAGGGGCTGGAGGACGCCATCCTGAATGAGGGATTTTCGGAAGAAACGCAGATACCTTCCACAACGGAGCTGTCAGTCATGTACCGGATCAATCCGGCAACAGCTTTAAAGGGGATCAATATGCTGGTTGAGGAAGGTATCGTATATAAAAAGAGGGGGATCGGAATGTTTGTAGCAACCGGTGCGAAAAAGAAAATACTTGGAAAGCGGAAGCATTCCTTTTATGACAGATATATTCTTTCGCTCTTGTCGGAGGCGGAAAAGCTAAGTATTGGAAAGGCAGAAATTATTAAAATGATAGAAAGAGGGTATGACAGGTGAGCTTTATAGAGATCCGCAATGTAGAGAAGTGCTTTGGCTCCACAGCTGCGTTGAAGAATGTCAGTATCACTTTGGAGAAAAACAGGATATACGGCCTGCTGGGCAGAAATGGCGCCGGTAAGTCCACACTTATGAACCTGATGACCAACAAGCTGTTTCCAACCAGTGGGGAAATTTTGCTGGAAGGGCAGCCCGTCCGGGAAAATGATCGGGTTCTGTCCAGGATTTACTGTATGACAGAGAAAAATATGTATCCGGAGTCCATGCAGGTTAAGACTGCCTATAAATGGACGAAGAAGTTTCATCCAGGCTTTGACATGAAGTATGCACTGGAGTTGTCCGGAAAGTTTGAGCTTAATGTAAATAAAAAAATGAAGAGTCTGTCAACGGGGTATGCTTCTATTTTTAAGATGGTGATTGCATTATCCTGCAATACGGAAACGGTTTTACTGGATGAACCGGTACTTGGCCTGGATGCCTATCACCGGGATCTATTTTACAGGGAGCTGATATCCAGCTATAGTGAAAATCCGAGGACAATCGTGATATCCACCCACCTTATCGAAGAAGCAGCGGACATTATCGAAGAAGTCATCATATTAAAGGAAGGGCAAGTCATCCTGCAGGACAGCGTGGAGAATGTGCTGAAAAAGGGGTATACGATATCCGGACCTATCGGGCGGGTAGATGCGTTTCTTCCCGGGAAACAGGTAATCGGATCGGATGTCATCGGAGGGTTAAAATCAGCCTACCTGTTTGATGAGATGCCGGAAAGCCCTGTTCCGGACGGACTGGAACTTTCGAAACTAAATCTTCAGAAGATGTTTATTCATCTGACGAACTCCTAAGGAGGATAAAACCATGAATGTGAAAAATATGTATGCTTTTTATCTTAGTGACAGTAAGAAATCCCTTGCTGTCTTTTACGGGATTGTCGTTGCTGTCTATATGCTGTTCGCTATAACGGTCATATCTGCCAATGGAGAAGACACGATCAACGGTATGGAGATATCATCCCTCATATTTATCTTCATATTGGGGTTGAATTTATTTAAATCCAACTTCCAGTTCGGGTTAACAAACGGAGTGTCCAGAAGGACACAGTTCATCAGTTTTACAGCAGCCGCTGCCACACTGGGAGTTTTTATGGCTGCAATGGATGTGATAATAGAAAAGCTCGTAAATATATTCTTTTCCTCCAGTTCCTTGTATCTGGGCATTTATGGGGGGCGCTACAGCAGCTTTTCAGCCGGATTGACCCTGATGGACCATATTCAGATGATTGCCGAGCAGTTCCTTTGGTGCGCCTTCCTATATGCTGCAATGGCAATGCTGGGCTTCTGCATCAACTTGATTTACTACCGCAGCAATACCATCATGAAGTATATCGTGTCAGTTATACCTTTTATTGTGGTGTTTGTAGTGGAGCCTTATATCGAAAGGACGACGAACGGCGCATTCCTTCATTCTATATCTGACTTTTTAAGCAGAGCAATGGGCATCGGGCTGACAATCAATCCTTATATTGCCATGCTGAGCTTTTTCATCGGCTTCGGCGTCCTGGCGCTTTGTTCCTACCTTCTCATGCGGCATGCCGTTATCAAGCAGTAGGGACTAACAGAAGGATTAACGGAAGAATAAACGAAAGGATAAACGGAGACGGTTTTCCCTCTTCCATTTTGTCAGGAAGATACAGGAAAACCGTCTTCATAATCCGTGCGGAACCCAAATGCTTCGTGAAGAGCATCCGTGTTCCGGCAGGTACAGGGGTAAATCAAAAGCAGGCGGCGTCAAATAGAACTTTCATGAATGGATTGACAGTCTATTTCTTGAAGAAGAAGTATCTATCATTAATATTCTGTTTTCGAGCATACTAACTCTATAATTCTATGAAATAAAGGTGGCTATGCTCTGTGACGAATTCAACAAAAATACCCAATAGATTGGTGAATGAGAAATCGCCTTATCTGCTCCAACACGCTTATAATCCTGTGGATTGGTGGCCATGGTGCGAGGAAGCCTTTGCAAAAGCGAAACAGGAGGACAAGCCCATCTTTCTGTCCATAGGTTATTCCACTTGTCATTGGTGCCATGTCATGGGGCGGGAATCGTTTGAGGATCAGGCCGTAGCCGGAATACTGAACCGATCGTTCGTCTCCGTCAAGGTGGACCGGGAGGAACGCCCGGATGTGGATGCGGTCTATATGGCAATATGTCAGGCACTGACAGGACAGGGAGGATGGCCCCTCACTCTCCTTTTGGATACAGAAAAGCGGCCGTTTTATGCCGCGGCTTATTTGCCGAAAAACAGCCGGTACGGGATGACCGGGCTGACAGAACTGCTGTTAAAGGTATCGGAGTTGTGGAAGACTTCCCGAAATCGGCTGCTGGAGAGTTGCGAACAGATTGTGGAAGCGATGCGGGAACAGGATAGAACGGGACACGTACAGGAGCCGGAGAAAAATCTGCTTTATGAGGCGTTCAGTGCCTTTGAACATTCCTATGACAGCCGATTCGGCGGCTTCGGAGCAGCACCGAAATTTCCGGCGGCACATAATCTTCTGTTTTTGCTGCGGTATGCGAAGGAAGAAAATCCCACAGCAAGCGAAATGGTGCTGCACACACTGGATGGCATGTATCGGGGCGGGCTGTTTGATCATATCGGCGGCGGATTTTCGCGGTACTCCACCGATGAAAAATGGCTTGTCCCGCATTTTGAGAAAACACTCTATGACAATGCGCTGCTTGTAATGGCATATCTGAATGCTTACGTCCAGACCAAAGAGTCTCTTTATACGCATATCGTAAGGAAAACATTGGATTATGTCTCACGGGAGCTGACCGCTCCGGAGGGCGGATTTTACTGCGGGCAGGATGCCGACAGCGATGGCGAAGAAGGAAAGTATTATTTGTTCATCCCGCAGGAGATATTGAATATTTTAGGCGAAAATCGCGGCAGGGAGTTTTGCGAATGGTTTGATATAACGGAACAGGGCAACTTCGAGGGAAAGAATATTCTCAATTTGGTGGAAAATGCGAACTACAGGGAAATTAACCCGACGATGGACCGCTGCTGCGAGAAATTGCTGTCCTATCGTGACCGGCGGACATTTCTGCATAAGGACGATAAATGCCTGACTTCCTGGAACGCGCTGATGATCACGGCCTGTGTAAAAGCATATCTTATCCTGGATGAGAATCGGTATCTCGATACGGCACAAAAGGCGGAACGATTTCTAAAGGAGCAGCTTTCCCGGGACGATAAGCTGTTTGTGCGCTGGCGTGAAGGCGCAAGCGCCGGATACGGCAAGCTGGAAGACTACGCATTTGCAGCTTGGGCGGAGCTGATGCTGTATCAGGCGATTTTCGATATCCGGTATCTTAAAAAGGCGGTCCGGCTCGCCGATACGATGTGCGACCGTTTTTTTGACAATACGGAAGGAGGTTTTTATCTGTATGCCAGAGACGACGAGCGGCTCATCCTTCGTCCAAAGGAAACTTACGATGGCGCAATGCCGTCGGGTAATTCCGTTGCGGCTTATGTGCTTGGTAAGCTTTATAAAATCACGGGAGAAGAAAAATGGCAGGAGCGTTCCCAGAAACAGCTCCGATATCTTGCAGGTACGTCGGGGCAGTATCCATCGGGTCATGGCTTCGCCATGCTGGCTTTTATGGATGCATTGAATCCCTCTCAGGAACTGATCGCGTTGTCGCCGGAGCAGGAAGATCTCAGGGAGCTTCGTAAACTGGCGGCTGTAAAGTCAAATCTTACAGTCGTGGTAAAATCTCCGGGGAATGGACAGGAGCTCGCGGAGCTTGCGCCCTATACGAAAGAATACCCCGTCACGGCAGGACATCCACAGTTTTATTTGTGCAGCGGAAATTCCTGTGCCGCACCGGTAGATACGCTGCAAGCGTTAAAGTGGTGCTAAAAGAATAGTATGAAACATAACGTCTTGTTGCAGTAGAATCAAAATTAAGGCTTGTTAATATATGTCTTTTAGGTATATACTGTAAACAGGATTTGTCTAAAATAAGAAATAGGGGGAGTCATGTTGATGATAACAGGCATAGGCCACCTGGCATTTACAGTGGGCAATATGGAAGAGTCGATTCATTTTTACTGCGACATTCTCGGTTTCAAAAAAGCATTCGAGCTGAATAACGACAAGGGAGAACCCTGGATTGTCTACATAAAGGTTACAGAGGGACAATTTATAGAATTGTTTTACGGCGGACAGGCAAGACCTGAGACACCATCCGGGATGATTGGATATTCCCATCTCTGCCTCACAGTAGATGATATTGATATGGTTGCAGACTCCCTTAAGGAAAAGGGGATAATCCTCGACGCTGAACCAAAGCAAGGCACGGACTTGAACTATCAATGCTGGGCAAAGGACCCTGATGGCAACAGAATTGAATTTATGCAGATGAGCCCGGATTCCCTTCAGGCCAAAAGCTGATATCAGGCTTGAAAACCATTGTCGGGAAAATCAAACAATGATAAAAGGAGTAATGCACGAGTGTGCATTACTCCTCAATGACGATATCATATGTTACCGGAGCTGCTTTCTGAAGCATGGCGGAGACTCCGCAGTATTTTTCCTGCGAAAGTGTTACAGCCCGTTCCAGTTTTTCTTTTGGAAGGTTCTTTCCCTTGAACCGATAAGTGAGATGAATGCGGGTGTAAACCTTCGGGTGCTCCTCTGAACTGTCTGCTTCCACTTCTATATTCAAGTCCTCCAGGTCTATTTTCATCTTTTTTATCATGGATGCTACGTCGATCCCTGTGCAACCGATCAGTCCGGCCAGGAGAAGCTTTTTCGGGCTGGGGCCAAGGTCATTTCCGCCTGCCTCTTTACTGGCATCTGTTATGAGCCGGTGCCCATCCAGTTCCATTTCGAACGCCATGTTGCCTGTTCGCCGGGCTTCTATTTTTGTATATCCCATAGCTCAACACACCTCCATATGATCGTGATAAAATATATATAAGCGATTTTACATTGATTCAAACATTGAATTCTGTTAAGCCCATATTCCGTTTCCCATCGGCGTTACTGAATACTTTGTTCGTCGAAAATATCCTGGTAGAACATAACCATGGCGCCTGCCGTTGTTCTTTGACACAGCGGAAGATTGCATTTTGTAATAAGATAATAACGCTTTTCATCGTTTGTGACAGTCTTGAATTGCCTGTAAATCTTAAGCGCCACCCTGGCATTGAATTTGATATATTCCTCTATGGTATCCAGCAGATAAGCGCCTTTTTCTGCCCGAAACTCATGGACATATAGATAGGAGCGCTTTACAAAGGTTTCATACTGCTTATGGTTGTCCAGCAGACGGATATTTGCGTGCTGTGGTATGCTCATATCGTGGGTGAGATGCAGCGCCGCGCCGAAATAGAACATGGACTGACTGAAATCTCCGTCTTTCCACAGCCCCAGAGCACGGGAGTAATAGTCAACTGCCAGATCCATTGCGTTTTTCCTGCCGTACAGGCCCTTCTTCTTGTACGGGTTATAAAAATGATGGGTGCTTTTGAAATCCTGATCCGCCCATACGACACCTCTGTTGATATCATCGATATAGTTCAGGAAAAAGTTGTATTCCTTTTCATGCTTATCATTCCGGAGGATTAACAGTCCCTGGAAATTGATAAATTTATGAACTTCGCACTGGGTTCGGATAATGGACTTTTTCACGGGGTTGGAAACCCCGAATACAGCCCTCAAAAAATAATCATAGGACTTTTCAACAAGCTTCATGACAAACCACCTTCAAAAACAGCAGGGAGGCGATCAAGCCTCCCGATTAATTGCTGTAATACTCAATACCCCGCTTTATTGCAGAGCAGAGCTGTGTTCCACAGTATGATACATGCTTGCCAGCGTCCCAAGTGTTTCTGCAGGAGCGGCTTCCAATGGATAATATCCCTTTTTGACCATCCATTGCCAGACATCATAGGCATGATGGGAGCTCATTTTGAAAGCATCCTCCAGGAATGCCCGGATTTCCGGATTACCTGCCTCCATTGCAGACCAGGCATATTCCCTGCCTGCCCTTTTCAATGTCAGCAGATAAGCCGTAGCTATTTCACGGTCGTTTAACTGCTGTACATCGGTCCTGGGGGTGACAGGCTGTATATTTTGATTTCCCTGGACATAATTGTCAAGGATATGAGTGATTTCCGGTACTGCAAGGCCCGTTTTTGCACCGCTTGTCCTGCTCAGATATTCCACCTTTGTATTATAGTCCTTGATGTGATAGGGAAAATGCTTTTGAATCAGGGACTTCAACTCCGGGTCCTTTGCCTGGTTCATAAACAAAGCCATGCAGGTGATCGAGTTGACGCAGCTGAGGGTTAGTTCATTCAGGTCCTGCGCTTCATGAGCAGTTAATTGCATTGATATCATCCTCCAATCAAATTTTTGGTAAAAAACCAGATTAAATTTAGTATGCCTCAAGAAGGAAAGAATATTTATTTTCATACTTTCCTTTAGCACGCTAAAGTCGTTTGACAATCGAAGAGTCCTTTTTCATGCAAGTGCATCTTTCTTACAGCTTTACCACGGTAAATAGGTGGGAAACCATGTAGAGGTGCCGGGAAAGGTTGGTTGATGATCCAGTAGAATACTCTGCGCAAACCAAACTCCAACGCCAGCCGATATCTGAGCTAAACTCAATCTTTTCTATGGGCATACGAACAGGTATACCCGTGTTTATTTTAACAGACAGTAGCAAGAAGTCTCCCATCTCTAAGCTACCTTACTCGCTAGAGTGAAAGCATAGGCGGGAGATGAATTGTCCGAAATTTACTTCTTGACATCTCGAACAAGTGCTTGCTATAGTGTATCTGCCAGCACATCGACAACTGGATATAGGCAGTCGCAGCAGGAAATAGATACAGGCATTATGGCCTGACAGTCCCCATAAACAATGGAAAAGCTTCTGCCGGATCAGTAGCGCTCGATATGCAGAGCATTTTGATACGGAGGTATACGGAATGAAAAACATCATCACCATTCAGCATACGCAAGCTGTACATCACAATAATGGCATGGTCGGTTCATGGACGGATTGGGAGTTAACCGATTTAGGAAAGGCACAGGCAGAGAACATCGGGCGGAAGCTGTCTGCCGAATTGAAAGGACAAACCTATAAAATCTATTCCTCCGACTTAATTCGCGCAAGGCAGACCGCAGAACCTCTTGCCCGGTATATGGGAATTGAGATTGGATACCTTGAAAAACTCCGGGAACATAACATTGGTGAAGCTGTGGGAAAGACAATTCAATGGGCGAAGGAGAATGCCCTGCCGGTAAATTCATTCGATGATCGACAATTTCCCGGTGCCGAGTCGTGGCGTGAGTTCTGGAACAGGGTGTCGGATTTATGCTGTGAGGTTGTCGCGGATGAAGCAGATAACATCATACTCGTTTCTCACGGTGTAACACTGAGTGTTTGGCAGCAAGTATGGCTTGGCTCGGACATCGTGGAGTTCAAGTATTCCGGCCTGCCCGGTGGTGTGTCGTTTATGGAAATAAAGGATAACGGCGAGCATACAATACAACGACTAAACGACCCGTCGTATATGAGGGGGTAAAGATATAAAAACACCAAGTACTAACAAATTTTGGACTTCTTTTTGGTGGTCTGACAACCCATTTTCTACCTGTTGTATTGGAATGTGAGAAAAGCAGATTATTATCAAGAAAACCGCAAGTCGTGGCAAGTCCTGCAAAAGCCAAAAATGCAAAAGAATACAAAAGGCAATTTATGTAATCTTATAATACATCCGGCTTTATTTGATTCTTTTCAAAATCACATCATGCTTGTTCAGTTTGTCGTCTACGGCAATGACATACCCTTTAATGGTGGACAGATCCTGTTTTACTTCCTTCATATCTGTCTCCAGTTTGCCCATCCTTCCCTCCAAACTATTTACCTTTCCTGCCAGGCCGTCAACTTTTTTGTCCAGGCCGTCAACTTTTTTGTCCAGGCTGTCAACTTTTTTGTCCAGGTCGTCAACTCTTCTGTCCAGGCCGTCAACTTTTCTGTCCAGGCGATCTATTTTCTCATTCAGAAGGCTATGCCCCTCAGCCACCGCTTTTACTTGCCGCTGCAGATCCTCTACCTTCACTCCCGTATACCGCTTGACTTCCTGTACATTTTTTTCAAACATCCCCTGCAATGTACGAAGCAGTTCCTCATTATCCATTGCTCCGCCTCCATGAATATCTTATGATATAAGTATAACGAATTAGCAGGATACAATCAAGATGATTTATAGATTTCTTAAGGAGCAATCTTCATGACTGCCAGCCAGGAATATAAATGAAATAAGTGCAGAATTATGTACTGTCCTTCTTTTGCTGTTCCTTCGATTCGATCTGCTTTTTGACCGCCGCCTGATTGCTTTCCAGCCGGGTGATGATCCGTTAAAGAATGAAGCAGACAGAGCATCGCTAAAATTGGCAGGAATGAAATGACGATTCGTGACGTCGGTATGGGTGAGAACCCGGTGCCGGTTGTTTTTGAAGGTTCCATGTCGCTTTTTAAAGGAATTGCAGCCTATTTGTAGAATGTATTACCAGTGACGGCTTTTTTCCAGCGGATTCAAGTGTGTGGGATACTTGCAGGAGGCGGAGATCAATGCACGAAGGCCATAGGGAACGGATGAAAAAACGTTTTCTGTCGGAAGGGATTGATGGATTCAATCAGCATCAGGTTCTTGAAATGCTGCTGTTTTATACGATTCCGAGGAGGGATACCAACCCGCTTGCGCATGAGCTGATCGATCGGTATGGCTCTCTTTCCGGGGTCCTGGAAGCGAACCCGGAGGATTTAAAAAAGGTTCCCGGCGTCGGATCGAATACGGCAGTGTTGCTGTCCTTTATCCCTTCCCTGTGCCGCAGATACATGAATGACAAATGGAAGGAAAAGCCCCTGCTGAACAGTTCCGCCAAGGCAGGGGACTACGCTGCGACGCTGTTCTATGGCCGGTTGTATGAGGCCTTTTATGTGATCTGTCTGAACGCCCGGAACGAGGTTCTTTATGCGGATCTGGTTCATGAGGGGACCATTGATTCGGCCCCCGTCTATCCCAGGCTGATTGTGGAAACGGCCCTGAAGCATCAGGCCAATGGTATCATTCTGGCCCATAATCATCCCGGTGGCAGTCTGCAGCCTTCTTCTGCGGATCTGGACGCGACGCGCAAGATCAAGTCTGCCTGTGATGCCATATCCATCCATGTCACGGATCATATTATTGTAGCAGGCGCCCGGCATTTCAGCTTTGCCGATCACGGCCTGATCTGAAACGGGGGAGTTCCGTCCATGCTTCAGCTTCATATGCTGCATTTGATGATGGGTCCTTTGAGGGTCCCGATTGGAAGGAAGTTCCGCCTGGGAGGAAAACAGGGAAATGAGGTTTTTGAAATGAGCAGGTTTCGATTTATTCATGCTGCCGATGTCCATCTTGGCAGCATGCTTCATATGGAGGGAGCGCAGGATACGGCTCTGGCATCCTGGTGCAGGGAAGCCACCTATACGGCGTTTCACCGGCTCTGCCGCATTGCAGTGGATTCGGATGCGCGGTTCCTTTTGATTTCCGGGGATCTGTATGACCGGGAATCCCGCAGTGTACGGGCCAGTCGGGTTTTTGCCGATGCCTGCGGCATGCTGAACAGCAGGGGAATCGGGGTTTACGTCATTGCGGGGAATCACGATCCTCTGCGGGAATACCATGAGATGTTTGCGCTTCCCCCCAATGTGCATATTTTTCAGGCGGGGGAACCGGAGGCCTGTTATGTCAGGGAGAACGGGGAAACCCTTGCTGCCATTGTCGGGCAGTCCTACCGGAACAAATGGGAGTCGGTTCCCATGCACCGCAGGTTTCCGGCGCCGGAGGAGGATTGTTTTACCATTGCCATGCTGCATACCCAGATGGAGGCCGGGGATCGGAAGTATGTTCCCTGTACCCTGGGGGAATTGGCCGAGAACCCATTTGTGGATTATTTTGCCCTGGGGCATATTCATCAGCCTTCTGTTCTGAAGGAGGACAAGCCGGTCATTGCCTGGTCCGGCATTCCGCAGGGCAGGGACTTCGGGGAGGAAGGCCCGGGAGGATGCTGGCTTGTGGAGGCGGACGGGACAGGGATCGCAGGAATGCAGTACCGGATGACATCCCCTGTGATTTACCGGCGGGTTTCTGTGGATATCGGAGGGGAAAAGCTGTGGGATGCGGAAACATTGAGTCAGCTGGAGGAGTATCTGGTGGACTGTGCCTTAAATATCCGGAACGATCCGGTCTCCCTGCCTGGTTCGCATCGGTTCCCGCCTGCCTCATGCCAGACTGGAAAAGAGGAGGATAAAGCGGGAAACAATCCGGAGGGGTATGTCATCCGCTGGATTCTCACCGGCCGGGGAAAGCTTCATCGCATTCTGGGTGGCGACCGGCAGGAAATCGGACAGGAACTGTGTGAAACCCTGCGGGACAGGCTGTCCGGCATCGAGCCCTTTGTGTGGACGGATTCCGTGGAGTTCCGGACGGGCAGTCCGGTAACGGAAGAGGTTCTGAACCGGCATGAAGTTCTCCGGGATTTGCTGAAACAGTCCTTTCGATCTGTTAAGACAGAGAAAGAGGCAAGAGAAAGGCTTGTCCATGAGCTGGGACAGATGTGGACAGAATCCCCGGATCCGGAAGAGCAGGATGACCGGAAGCTGTCATTGGATGAGGAGACCCTTCAGGCGATCCTGGAGGATGCGGGGCAGCAGCTGATTGAAAGCCTGACGGCGGAGGAGGGACAGGAATGCACTTAAAAAGACTGTATATCGGGGACTTTGGCCTGATGCGCAATCAAACCCTGGAGAATCTGAGCCCCGGGATGATTGTCATAGGCGGCCGTAACCGGGCGGGAAAGAGTACCTTCGGACAGATACTGAAGCATCTCGGATATGGATTTTCCAAAGACGGGGCACTGCCTCCGCCCCATGTCCGCTATCAGGTGGAGGCGGATGTGACAGGGGATGGAAAACCCGATGGGGAGTCCGGGAAGGAGGATTTCCGGCAAGGGGAAGACGAAATGGCAGTGGTTCACATTCGGCTGGACGGACAGGCGGAGCCGGTCTGCGTCCGCTCACCAGGGAAGGATTTCTCTCACGGATCTGCCGTGTCCGTGAGAGAACTTTATCCGTTGGATGCGTTTTCCTATCAGAATTTGTTTTTCATCAGTCTGGATCAGCTGACCAAAGTACCGGAAGGAATGAATAATCAGGAAGCGGTGCGGCTTCATTCGATTCTTTTGGGGGCGGGGCTGTCCGACCTGGCCGGGATTCCGCAGATGGAAAGCCGGTTTCAGAAGGAAGCCCTGGCTATTGGAGGGAAAACAGGCAGCCTGACCAACAAAGGATTCCGTCCGTACATGCAGCAAATCAGGGAAGGCATGGAACAAAGGAAAAAGGCGCTGACTCAGGTGGAAGAGTACCGGAATGGGCAGAAACGTCTTTCCTCCCTGCAGGAGAAGCTGAAAGGGCAGCAGGATCAGCTGCACCTGCAGCAGGCCAATCTGGAAATCCTGGAGTGTCTGAAAAACAATTATGATGTTTTTGAGGAGGCCAGTCAAACTGCCGCAGCCCTGGAGCAGCAGGAAGGAAAGTCCGCTGCGGCAGATTTTCCCCTGAAGAACCGGAGTGCCGTTCAATTGCAGTATGCCCGGTATCATGAACTGGATCAGCAATGGCAGGAACAATCCATCCGATTTTGCGCAAGCCGGAAGAGGCGGGGAGAGATGAACCGGCTGATTACGCTTCTGCTGAAAAACAGAAGACAACTGGAAGACTTCCATAACGGGATGTCCGGCCTGCAGGAGCGTTGGGACCGCTGTGCAAAGCTGAAAGAGAAGGTTTCGGGGGAAAAGGATCAACTGCTGATTCGTATGAGACGATTCAACCCTGTCTGGACGGAAAAGGATCTGGACCGGATCCGGGACTTTTCCCTGGGGGTTGTGGAGGAAAGTACGCTTTTTGGCGCCGTGTCACACTGGCGGCAGGTTGGGGAGCAGCTGCGGCAGATGGAATATCGGAAGGATGAAGTCCGTCTTGAGACGGAACGGCTGAAAAAGCAGAAGGCGGAATGGCAGGAGCCTCTTCCTTCCGCCAATTGGAGGATTTATCTGCTCACATCTTTGGCATCCGCGGTTCTTGGAATTGCCGTGTATTCTTTTCATCCTGCTGCCGGCTTATTTCTGGGGCTCTTCGGGATTGCCGGCTCGGCCCTGTTTGTGTTTTTCAAAAGTCTGGGACAAAAGGAGGCCGGCGTGAAGCAGAAGGAACTGGATTCCCGGCTGTCCGGCTGCATGGTGCAGGAGAAGGAATGGGACGATAAAATGGAATCGCAGCGCCGGGAGCAGGATGAAGCAGGAAAGATTTTGGCTGCAGCCCGGGAGGAATTGCAGCTGCCGGAATCCATGGAGCCGGAAGGTGTCCTGGACGCTTACCGGGCATTGGCGGATCTTCAGGAAAGGGTTTACCGCTATTCCATGGATCGGGAGGAACGGGAAGAACTTTCTGCCAAACTGAATGCCGTTCTGACGGAGATGGAAGCCGTTTTGATGGAATGTGAGAAATGCTGGGAGATCGAAGAGGGAGGAAGTCTTCCGGACGGGGAAGACCATCGACGGCAAACGTCTGCCGACTTCCAGTTTGATCCGATTCGTTGGCAGAGGCTGCGCTCGGATCTGGAGAAGTGGTATGACAGGATGAAGCAGGCCGTGGCCCTGAATAACCTGTATGGAGAGAAGAGACATACAGAGGAAACGCTGCGGCAGCTGATTATGGGATCCGATAAGTCCGATAAGTCTGATAAGTCTGATAAGTCCGATGAAGAAGAAGTTGATGGAAAAGGATCTGATGAAAAGGAATCTGCCGGGGAAGGGGTACAGCCTGGGGAGACTGGGGAACATAATGCCCTTTCGCAGGAGATGGAGTCGCCGGAGTCTCTGGATCAAATGGTGGAAGCCTATTTGGCCCTGTGTGCGGGCAGGGAGGAACTCCTGGCCTTAAGGCGGAAGATGGATTCCCTTGACCATAGTCTGAGCCGGGCAGCTTCGGCAGACCGCCTGAAAGCTGCAGTTTCCCTGGTGAATCCCCAGGGGAGTGATACGGTCCGCTACTTCTTTACATGCTATGAACAGTATTCTTCCCGGGAAGCCCTCCATGCGGTATATGAAAAGAAGTCCCTGGAAGTCCGGGACCTGGAGGAGCAGATCGAACAAAACAGGGAAGCGATACAGAAAACAAAAAGCGAGCTGGACAGGCTGGCCCTGACATCCGAGCTGGAGCAGGCGCATAACCGGATTCAGCAGGGACGGGCCGGGCTGTACCCGGTTGCCCGGCAGTATGCCGTATGGAAAGCGGCAGCCTGGCTATGTCAGGATATCCGAAACCGGTTCATGGGGAATATGAGGGAGGAGCTGCTGAAAAATGCGGACAGCCTGTTGGCAGAACTCACCTCCGGAGAATATCACCGGATCCTTCCCAATGAGGATCTTCGGAATCCGGATTTTTCCTTTTCCCTGGCGGATGGATCTGTTGAGAGCAGTACTGATGTCCTGAGCCGCGGGACCAGGGAACAGGTATTTCTGGCTGTGCGGCTGGGCAGGATTATGGAAATCAAGCCGGCGATGCCCATCATCCTGGATGATTCCTTTGCCAATTTTGATCCGCCGCATCTGGAACGGGCAGTTTCGATTCTGTGCCGCATGAGCCGGACACACCAAATATTTATCCTGACCTGCCATCCCCACCTGATCCATCGGATTATGGAAAACGGAGAGCCGTGCCAGTACTGGCAGCTGGAGCACGGACAGTTCTCCCGGTCTGATGGGGACTCGCTCATGAGACATCTGCGGTGACAGCCATAGCCCGCGCCTTTTACGATTCTTACGAAGTACTTATTTTTGACGAACCGTCGAGTGCGCTAATCCCGCTCTCCCGGGGTTACCGGAACACTGAGAATCTTATCACTATCATTTATTTATTCTATGGGAAACTCAGGTTTGATTTGCCGATGGCTTTCGGGTAATATATGGCTTTCATCTTGTCAAAGCAGCTTCCTATCCTAAATTCAACTGTCGAAGTCAGGCAAAAATGTAAGGGGGCGGGGGGAGGGCTTACTTATGATGATTATGCAGCTATCATAATGTATTGACAGATATACAGGCGAAATATTGCGTTGGCCTGAATATATGAGACTTAGGCTTTCAATGGCTTTCACCCACATAAAACAGCGAAGAGTCTCATTTTATGATCAAAGGACGGCTTCTCATCCGGTATTTACTCTATTAAGATACAGGCATCGCATCTGTTTTAACCATAAACATATATATGTACTTGTTCTCGTTCCATTCACAAGTAAGCTTAAATCCACGGAGTACTGCACCAGGCTTGTAGTCATCGCTATCAGAACTTAATGAAGCAGCCCAGTTCTCTTTAAGGACAAATGAACCAGTTTTGCTGTTTAAATTCATCGGTATTGTCTGTACAGTTTGCTCAGAAAATTTAACATCTCCTTTCTCATTTAATATATAATCTTTCAATTCATATGTATCAGGTATGGCTCTAGAAAATCTAATCTTTATGACTGTTCCGAGTTTAATATTTAAAATTTCAAATTCTGAGTCATTCTTCATAATTGAAGAAAACGAATTCCCTTTTTCATTATTTTCTCCGTGCCATTTCTTTATCTCATAAGCATAGTCAATTTCCTTATTCCCTGCAGTAATTCTTATTTTGGGTGGTTTTTCTTTTTCGCCAAACAGGGTTTTTGGCATTTCGACTTTTATTGAAACGGTATTCTCATAATAGTCTCCCTGCCCGGCAGGGCGTATTCGGACGTAGCTTTTGTCATTTCCTTCCCATGAAACTTCCTTTCCATTCAAAAGATCATCCAGGGAGTTGCTCATTGGCGGTGTAGCAAAGAAGTCTTGCGCCTGTCCTTTTATTTTCGTAAGGAATGCTTCATAATCGGATTTATTGTCGAATTTGAGTAAAATTTCACCGCTGCAAAATCGGTCATCCTGGAAATTGTAAAAAACCGTAACCTCTTTGCTGCCCTGCTTTTCCTGTGTTTTAAGTCTTGTCAGCTTTTCTTCATAGGATGCCTCGGGCACCTTCTCCTTTATTTCTGTCCGTTCCGCCTTCCAGTCGATTTTCTGAAACTGAAACCCTTTATCTGTTTTACTGACCACATCGTTTAATATATCTTCTTCATTGATGCGGACATCTGCTGATACACCCGATTTTGACTTGTCTTGACCACACGAAGCACAAACAATCAAAAACACTGCTGCGAGAAGAAGACATACAAGCTTTGATTTCAAACTTATCATCTCCTTTTTCAAGTTCATGCAACACATTGACGATATTTACTTTCCATAACCATACTTGTAGAAAGGATACTCTCAGTATTACTTTCTTCAGCCATTACTATAGAGGCATTAGAACAAACAAACACCAGCGATGACAAATGTCAATACAATTACGAACAACTTCTTCAAAGACTTCATTGAATACTACCCTTTCATTAATTTAGTTTCTACTAACTATATCTATGCCAAACCTTTACTGATGTAAACAACGAAGTTCCACTGATGCCTATTTCATTGTATGCTTATTTGCCTCATAGTTGCAATATAAATCGTTTGACATATTTCGACCTCGTGAATAGAAAAAGCAACATCCAGAGTCAAGCAACCTCATTGGATATAAGTCTTACGGTAAATTCCAGAATAAGATTGCAAATCCAGGTTCCACAGTTCATAATGAAGGTGTACCACCAAAGGAGGCCAATGATTATAAAGAGACAACTGCTTCATGACAATACTCATCTATCTTTGGAGGACAGTTATGCTATAATGCTCTCCCCTTTTCAAGATGTTTTTTTGGAAAATTTTATAGCACAATATGGCAATATTTGCATATATGCACAAGTATAAGTTAAGGTCGAGAGATATCGTTTAGCAGCGACAAGGTTGGTGGGATATAAAGGAGGGAAATGATGATTAGTGTCGTGGAAATGAAGAATGCAGAATATAAGAATGTAAAGGTAAAACTTATAAACGGTATGGTATCAGAAGGGTATTGTACGGAATATTTATGGCCAGAAGATGAAGAAGAGGAACATAATATTACAGTAAAGGAAGATGGCGTCTTATATGAGATTAATCAAAGCGAGATAGAAAAAATTGAGATATTAGAATAAAAGCACTTACTAAATATAAATGGTAGGTGCTTTTATTATACCCATTTGGAGGTGATTTGAAGGGCTACAGCT
>ENA-UOOI01000564-UOOI01000564.1-fermentation-metagenome-genome-assembly--contig:-NODE-564-length-46507-cov-64.923965_pt1 | contig 46507 bp, 39 predicted proteins | sample MGYA00245779_ERZ724027 | MGnify/ENA primary metagenome ERZ724027 (study PRJEB28704, sample SAMN03018318) | fermentation metagenome | biome: anthropogenic terrestrial biome; feature: soil; material...
GATGTTTTCCGGATAGCTGACGATGGAGTGGCTGAAGTTCATCAGGAAAACGTTCCTACAGAAGCCGAAGACAAAGCCGTGGAAGCACGGGATGGATGCCCCGTTTCTGTAATTACGGTTGAATAACCTTTCTTTGCTGAATGAAAAAATGAGCGATAGCCTTCATGTAAAGGAGCGTCGCTCATCTCTTCTGTATCGGCTAATATTGGCCATGCCAAAGTAAAAATATGCTTTTCGTTGCATATGCAACATAGTTTTCATGAACGACACAGTATACTGTTAATATCACCACAAGTAAAAAGGAGAACAAAATCATGAACAATCTGGAGATGTTAAAGAAGCAGCACGGGGAGATTTATGAACTCATCAAAAATATAAACGCTTTGGTTTCCGCTAACCTTGAGTCAAACATAAATGATATTGCTTTTCAGATCAATGCCCTGTCTGGAAAACTAAAAATGCATCTGATGTCGGAAGACAAATTTCTGTACCCCTCACTTATGCATAGCAACCGTCAGGAAGTAAAGGATAAAGCGAAAGAATTCAATCATGAGATGGGTAGCCTTGCGGAACAGTTTGGAGCGTTTGTCCAACAGTATAATACGCCCTTTAAAATTCTTCAAAGCAAGGATCCTTTCCTTACAGACAGCAAAAAAATGTTCAGTCTGATTGAAGAAAGAATTCGCCGCGAGGACGGAATCTTGTATCCGTTGGCAGAAGATTAGCGAGCAGGAAAAAGGGTGAACCCAAAACAAATGCTTTGGACATTTCCGTGGAGAACGCTCCTGCCCAGAACTATAAGGAGACAGCCATTGCCGCAAGAGGGATGAATCCTTTCTCAGCAATGGCTGTCGTTTTGCCAATTCTATTATTCTATTTTGTTTCTATAAAGCTCCATTACAGCGGAGAATTCATTTTCAATAATCAGCCCATGCCCCGGAGCAATTAGCCGGATTGGCAGGTCCGCCAGTTTTAAAACCACTTCTTTTTCTGATTGTGACGCGGACCCGAATACTTTTTCGTAGTAACGCTCTGCCGCTTTTAAAAGCGTGTCTACTGGGTAATCAAGGTCTATCGGAGGTTCCGCCGCCGCATATTGTCCAAACAAATCGTTAGAGAAAAGGATATTGTTCCTGTTCCAGAAAGTTACCATGTTATCATCCCAGTGCAATCCCGGAGTCTCATAAAACGTGAACTTGTATTCCCCATATTCAACAGCATCACCGGTTTTAACCGCATGAAAATTGGCTTTCGGGAGTGCGCTCATAAGACGTTTCTTACAGGCTTCCGTGCACAAGACGGGAACGTCCGGGTATTGCTGCAGCACCATTGGAAGAGCACCGCTGTGGTCTTCTTCGGAATGGTTCAGGATGATGGCATCCAGCGGCTTTTCTCCAATGACAGAAACGATTTCATCCGTTAGCATGGAAGCAGTTCTGTCGGGGAGAGTGTCAATCAAGATGTTTGCTTTCCCAGTGATGAGGTAAGCCAGAAAAGAAAATTCCTTATCCGGCTTTATGATCGTCTTTCCGATCGCATAACATTGTTCGGATAGTTGATATTTCATGGTTCTCCTTCTTCCTAAACGGATGCAAAAACACTTCATCGCTTCCATGAACCATTTTTCCGGAAAGCTATTTTCGAACAGTGTCCGAATACCGTTCCATAAAGAAATCTTCCCGATTCATTTTTTCCGCCAACTCGGTCATCCTCTGAACCACACCGGGATCAAGATTCCTTTGCGCGTAGGGATATACGACTGTGTTCTCTTTTTCCATATGGCGCTCCAGCAAATTGCAGTAACCGACGGCGTTGGCTATGATATCAAGCATGTTCTTGGTGGATCTGTTTTTTTCATATGCATCCAGTGCTTTCTCCAAATCAGACACCAGAAGTCTTGCCCAATCGTGTTCCACCAACATGCCATGCTGGACCAGATTGATCGCAACGCTGCCCAAACGGTCAAGCATTTCCTGGAACAGAATTTTCTCTTCTTTTCGGTGGTGATGTCCGTCCGCGTAATCGCGGATAAATTGAACCATACTACGGAACTCTGCAACATGAACGCTTTGGCTCTCAATGCAATTTGCGCACGTATTCCGAACATAACCGCAGAATGTCAAGATGCGGTCATGTTCTTCTTTTAATGTTTCAAAAATTGTTGTATTCATATTACCCTCTTGAAATTCGGAAGGTGAGGCCGTTCAGTTGCTCAAATGCAAATGACTTTTGAAATAAGAATCCTTTGATCCATTCAGCACGTAAACGATAAAAAACGGCTGCATCTGCGCCGAGTGCTTTCCAATATTCTTCGTGGATATCCCCGACATAACTCCAGATAACTTCATCCTGACTTTCCGTCTGAACCTCTACTGCGCTGTCGCAGGGCATTCCGTCTAAAAGAAAATCGGTGATTTCGGTGTAAACTTGCATACAGTCAAAATTGGAGGAGGACGATGTTCCTTTTTCCTGCCCATCCTGATAAAATACAGATAAAATGCTCTTAAGTCTTTCTTCATGGCCGCTCAACAGCTGAGTGACGGCATATGCCAAACGGTTTTCAACACATGCAACACGCTCATAGAGCCAACCGTGGATATTGTTCCCGTCAATAATTCCTTCCAGCGGACCTTGCTCAAGCTCTCCGCACTTTTGATTGATTTCCTGCCGAAGACCGCTACTCCAACCCTCTGACTCTGAAAGTGAGAGAATGGCCTGAACGAGAAATTCCTGTCCTTTTATTTTTTGATACATCCACTCATGAACAGGACCTAAAAATGCACTCATGAAATTATCCTCCTAAAAGGAACCGGTGCGGCAAAGTCGCACCGGTTCTGCCGTTCATTATTTCAAAAATTGATTCAATCTGTGCAAAACTTCGTCTACGTTGATTCCGTGAACCGCGCATGCGTCCTTCAGAGATTCCATCTGAGAGGCGGGGCAGCCGAGGCAATGCATCCCGAAGCCTGTTAAAATTCGCTCTGCTTCCGGATTGAAACTAAGAATATCGCCGATGAGCGTATCGCCTGTCACCTTTGCTTCCGGCTCCTTTTCCTGCGGGCCAAAGAAGTTCTGAATATCATCATCCACGGTTGAAATTCCGGCAATTCCAAAGTTTTCTACCAGAACTTTCACAACATTAGGAGACAGGAAGGCGGGCAGCGTCGGGCCGAGATGAATATTTTTTACACCGAGGGACAGAAGCGCCAGCAGTACAATAACTGCTTTTTGTTCGTACCACGCGATGTTGTAGACGATCGGCAGGTCGTTAATGTCGTCAAGTCCGAACACTTCCTTGAGCTTGAGCGCAATAACTGCCAGAGAATAACTGTCGTTACACTGACCGGCATCAAGCACGCGCGGAATACCGCCGATATCGCCTAGGTTCAGCTTATTGTACTTGTATTTGGCACAGCCAGCCGTCAAAATAACTGCATCTTTCGGCAGAGCCTTCGCAAAATCGGTATAGTAATTTCTGGATTTTGCCCGTCCGTCACATCCGGCCATGACAACGAATTTCTTGATAGCGCCGGATTTTACCGCGTCCACAATCTGATCTGCAAGCGCGAGGACTTGGTCGTGCGCAAAGCCTCCAACAATTTCGCCGGTTTCAAGTTCAGTCGGCGGAGCGCAGCGTTTGGCATGGGCAATCAGTGCAGAAAAGTCCTTTTCTTCGCCAGGGCCCCCTGAAATATGGGTGCATCCAGGGTAGCTCACAGTGCCTGTTGTGTAAACCCGGTCTTTGTAGCTGTCCTTAGGAGGAACAAGGCAGTTCGTTGTCATAAGGATGGGACCGTTAAAGGTTTCAAACTCTTCCTTCTGCTTCCACCATGCGTTGCCGTAATTGCCGATAAAATGGGAGTATTTCTTGAATGCAGGGTAGTAATGTGCAGGCAGCATTTCGGAATGTGTGTAGACATCGACGCCGGTGCCCTCTGTCTGCTTAAGAAGCATTTCGAGGTCGTGCAGATCATGGCCCGAAATCAGAATGGCGGGATTTTTACCGACGCCAAGCTTTACCTTTGTGATTTCCGGTTTTCCGTAAGCGGATGTATTGGCGTCGTCCAGCAATGCCAGCGCATCAACACCATATTTTCCGGTTTCCAGCGTTAGGGCCACCAGTTCATTGACACCAAGCGAACTGTCCATTGTTTTGGCAAGTGCATTCTGCAGGAATGCATCGATTGCTTCATTTTCCTTGCCAAGCGCGTTCGCATGCTTCAAATAAGCTGCCATGCCCTTGAGACCGTAGAGGATCAGTTCACGCAGGCTGCGGATATCCTCGTTTTCAGTGGCAAGAACGCCGACCGAAGAAGCTTTCGCCGCGAATTCCATTTTCTCCGCATTCCATAATGCTGCTTCGGAGAGAGCGTCACGGCTATTCAGTTGGCCCAGAAGCTCACTTTTGTGATTCAACGTAGTCTGAATGCGGTCGGTAATAAAATCAGGGTCAAAGTTCGCGTTGGTGATGGTCACAAAAAGATTTTCCGTAACCAGGTGATTAACGTCCTTTGAAATCGCTTTTTTCTCTACGCGCAGCTGTGTAGTTACTTCGGACAGACCTTTTGTTACATAGATAAGAAGATCCTGTAAATTGGCCGTTTCGGGTGTTTTACCACAGACACCGGTCTGTGTGCAGCCAGAACATCCAGCTGTCTCCTGACATTGATAGCAGAACATTTTTTCCATTTTTTGTTCCTCCTGCTTTTCATTTGAAAAACATTTTTTAATTTTATGATAAAAATTCATAAGCGCTTACCTGCCTGTCTTTTTGGGTCTGCTAGAAGTTCTCGAAGAACTTCACTGTGTGATCGGCGTTTTTTGGTGGCTGTACCAATCAGGCAAACACAGGAGTAGTTCCCATAATGCTCCTCAAAATAACCGACGGCATTTTTTCCTTCCATAGCAGACCGATATTCTGCAGAATATTGCTCCCACTGGATCCAGTGATGGAGATAACGGTCCAGAGATGCCGATTCTGGTGTGAAAAAGCGGTCGTGGACATAAGCAGCATGACAGATTTTTGGGATAAAGAAAGATAAATCTTTTTTCTTTGTAAATCCGCAAAGCTGTGATTCGTTTTTCAACCTTACATCCAGCACTAGGTCTGTGTGATTTTGCAAAATCTCATCAAAGAATTCATATGCCGATGTTTGATAAGCACTGATTTCAAATATGTTGCTTATCTTTCTCACCCCCGTCGTTTCTGTTTTCGATTGTACAGGATTTTGGGGTATGATGATGTTGCAAATGCAACATCATCATAAATTTTATTTATGTATACTGAGAAAAACCTTTTCTGGGAGAGATACCATGAAATTTGAAGCTGCTCCAATAAAAGCATATCAAGGAGACGAGAAAATCGCATTTCCCGAAAAATTGGCCTACGGTTGCGGCGGTCTCGCGGACGTTGGTATTGCAGTAGCCATGAGCACATATCTGCTGTTTTACTATACGGATGTCATAAAAGTAAACGCTGCCGCAGTAGGAACCATTTTCCTCGTTTCGCGGCTGCTCAGCGCTTTTACCGATATACTGATCGGCCTTTTGGTGGATGCAGGAAAATCGAAGCAAGGGAAAGCCCGTCCATGGATTTTACGCATGTGCCTGCCATTTGCGGTTTCCGGCGTTCTGCTATTTTCATTGCCAAATCTGCCTGATATCGGAAAATACGTTTATATCTTTATTACCTATACCACATCCAACTTCTTTTTATCTTCGTTGAATATTCCTTACGGGGTTCTGAATTCCCTGATGACACAGAATCCATACGAACGGGCATCGCTGAATATTTTCCGCATGGTAATGTCGCTGATTGGAACACTTGCTGTCAATAATTGCATGCTGCCGCTTATAAAACTTTTGGGCGGCGGCAGGGTCGGCTGGCAACTTGCTTCTGCCCTTTATGGCACACTGTCGGTGCTTTTATATCTTGTTACTTACTGTTTTACAAAAGAGCGAGTTGTTCAGGAAATGCCGGTTAAAAAAGTCCGAATCCCGGTCCGGGAAGATTTCAGACTTTTAAAACAGAACAAATACTGGTTCATGCTGTTCCTCACAGCAATCACATCCTACATCTCGGCTCCTGTATCGGGTGGAATCAAAATTTATTACACGCAATATGTTTTGGGGAACAGCACACTGATTGGGCTGCTGACAACCGTGAATACCTTGGCTAAAGTTGCGGGCCTTTTCTTACTGTCACCCCTTGTAAAACGATTTGGAAAACGCAATTCGGTCATTCTGGGACTTAGCATTTCTGTCGGCGGGATTCTAATACAAACGTTAAATCCGCGCAGTATCCCTCTTGCAGTGACAGACAACCTGCTGCGAGGAGTGGGAAATGCACCGATTACCGGCGTCTCTATGGCAATGCTTGCCGATACTGCCGAATACGGCTACCTGAAAAGCGGTGTACACAGCGAGGGAATTCTATTCAGCATGATGAGCTTTGGTAAGAAAATCGGCGCTGCAATCGGAAGTGCCGCCCTTCCACTAACGCTTTCTTTATGTGGATACTCAACGCATTCTGGGTCCCCTTCTGGATCCGCAGTCAATGCAATCCAATGGCTTTCTCTTGCTTTACCGCTGGTAGTCATTGTGTTTCAAATCGCGGTTCTTTCACGCTATAAACTGGATCAGGAATATCTAGCGATTCTGGAAAATTTGAAAAAGCAGAGAAAAGCGTAAAATGACCATCTGGGAAACCGTGTTAAACAGCTTCCCAGATGGTCGATACTGATAAACAATCAAAACGTAACTTGTGCGTTGAACTCAGTACCTGATTCCTTGCCAATAAACCGGTGAAATGACTTCTGCAATTTCAGGAAGAGAAACGTCATGGACCGCCCAATTTTTGAATTCTTCAAATCCTGTGCGGTCGACAATATAGCCAATGTGCTCTTTTCCGCCTACGGCGTTGGGGTCTATGTAGTGCTCCACATAAGCGTATGTATTCAGAATAATCTTTACAATGCTGTCTTCATCCGCCCATTTGATGAAGTCTTCACCTAACCGTGGATTTTTCTTTCCTGAGTGGCCCAGCAATGTCAGGCGGTAATATTTTTGACTGCTTCGCGTCCAAGCACGAGTTGGGCAGTTGAGAACACATTCTCCACACCCAATGCACTTTTCCGCATTACGGTACGGACGATATTTCTCAACAGTGAAGTGCACCAGCCGATTTTTTTTTGCAAAATTTGACGCAGGCACCGCAACTTACACACCGTTCTGGTTCCAGATGCGGTTCGGTCATGCCCATAATTCCAAAATCATGCATCCGAACCTTTGCGCAATCATTTGGGCAACCCGTGAGGGCAATCTTGAAATGCAGATCGTTTGGGTATATTGCCTTTTCAATTCGCTGCGCAAATTCCGTTGTATCATAGCAGGCATAGGGACAAACCCTACTTCCGACGCAGGCGGTAACATTACGGGTTCCGGACGCTGGATATCCTTTTCCCTCTTGTGTCTGGTTGATACCAAGTCCTTCGATCAGCGGCTGAAGCATTTCGTTTACCTGCCGCATGTCCTCAAAACGGATTCCAGGCAGTTCAAAACCCTGACGGCTGGTAATATGGACAGTTCCGTTTCCGTAGGTCTCCGCAATGGTTTGAATCATGGATAAATATTTCGCATCCATATGCCCTCCGGGCACACGAATTCGCGAAGCCGTTAGTCCGCGTTCCTTGGTAACGCGGAAGGCGTTCTTTTTCAGCGTTTTCGTATCAATATCCAATCAAAACACATCCTTTCTCAGTCTGTCAGATATTTGCCCGCGGCATAATTGAATACCGGGCCGTCAAGGCACACGTAGCTGCTGCCAATTTTACAGTGTCCGCATTTACCGACGCCACAACACATTTTCCGTTCCTGTGAAATCCAGATATTCTTTTCCCTAAAATCTTCTTTTAGCAGACCCTGCACGGCAAACTTCATCATCACCGGCGGGCCGACTACCGCCGCGACTGCATCGGGACAGCTTTTCAGCTTCAGCTGAGGAATATATTGTGTGACCAGCCCTTCCCGATAGGAATTGTCTCCATGCGCGTCGTCCACGGTCAAAACGGTGTGAATTGTTTTCTCCCAGCGTTTCAGGTCTTCTCTAAATAAAATATCATTTGGAGATTTGAAGCCCGCAATCAACGTCATGCCCAGCATTTCATCCGGATGGCATGCAAAGTAATCCACTAGTCCTTTAACCGGAGAAAGACCTGTACCGCCGGATATAATAACAATCTCTTTCTCTTTAAAATTATTCAGGTCAAAACCGTTGCCATAGGGTCCGCGCAAAAAGAGCCGTTCCCCTACGTAGCGTTCAAAGACTTCATCCGTAACAAGGCCGACCTTTCGTATGGTAAGGTCTATCGTACCATCTCCCATGCCACTGACTGAAATAGGGGCTTCTCCATATTTTGGCATGGATACCTCAAAAAACTGTCCGGGTTTTGTTTTGCCTTCATATGCCATTCTGAAAGTATATTCGATCTGTGTATGCTGAATAACTTCCTTAATTTCAGATGGGAACGAAACATATTCATTTTGCGGCATAGTCTTTTACCTCCTCAACTGCATCCTGCAAGCGGTTGACACAATGGGAAAAAGAGATATATTCCGGACAGATATCGTCACAACGACCGCAGCCGACACACATTTGATAGCCGAAACGTTCCTTGAAATCATAGACCTTATGCAAAACCTTAAATCGCATCCGTTCACCGTTTTTCTTTCGGAAGCTCCCGCCGCCCGCAATGTCGGTAAAACCATTGACCATGCAGGATGCGTGTACACGTCGACGCTCCCCAACAACTCGACTCTCCGAAATATCCTGCATCGTGAAACACGTACAAGTCGGACAAACAAAATTGCAGCGGCCGCAGTTAATGCACCGACTGTCATACTCATCCCATATTTTCGATTTGCCTACTTCGGGGGAAAGCTCATTTGGTATCAAAACATGATTTTTCGTCTCCGAAACATGAGAAGGGATCACTACCCTCTGATCCATACAATGCTCTTTCAAAAGCCTGCTCCATTCGTCACAACGATTGTCTACGAGGAAACCTCCGTCTGTTGGCTCAAGGCTCATATCATATTCGTTCGTTTGGTTAGTTCCCATATCGACGCAAAAGCAGCTGTCAAATGCTTTCCTGCAACCCATTAAAATAAATTTTGTTCTTTTCCGTAGCCTTTTGTAATAATAATCTTCATTGCGGCCATTTTGAAGGAAGATTCCATCCAGCCGCTTGACTGCATGCAGGTCGCAACTGCGAAGGCAAATGATAATACCTTTTTCATCCGGTGCCGCTTCACATATCCGCTCGTCCGTAAAAGACAGAAGTGTCTGAGAGACAGGAAACAGCACTTCTTTGAATGAATAATTTGATTTTTGGTCAAACACAATATCCCTGGCTTTTTTAATAACCCCGTACCGAATACAATCCACGTCAGAAAAAGTATTGCCACCGGTGATTCGGATTGGCCCATAAATCTTATATTCTTTTCCTAAGCATTCCAAGATAGCATTCAGGCCATTCTCGTTGAGATAAAAGCCCATCTATTTTTCCTCCTTAATAAAGCACTTGTCCGCAATCTTTTTAATATCTCAACTTTTTATTATAATGTTCAGTTTCCACAATGACGTTGCAATCGCAACATACAGAAGTGAATTTCGAATTTATAATGAATATTACTTCCTTCGACTGCTATAGGGGGCAATCAAATGTATAAAGAAGAAAATTCTCAAATTGCGAAAGGGCAATTGATAGGAGCTCTAATTGGACTTGCACGCGCAACAGATGGAAACGTAAACAGACCAACGGAAGAAACAGATAGGGCTTTTCTCAAAGGAATGCAGATGTGCTTCCCACATTGGGAGGAATCCTGCCAGCAGATTCACGATCAAATTGAGGTGATTCATGAAGAAAAGTGGAAACTGGTGCCCCGGTGTCTGGAATGTGCCTCGCCTTGCGGACGTAATAATGATTGTGATATTGCAGGGTTAAATGGCATGAAAAATGCGCAATTGAGATACGTGCTTCTCTCAGGTTTGCTTTTTATGGCTTCTTCGTCAATTTCTGATGTAAAGCTCTTGAAGGATCACAAAATAATGGGATTTTTTTATAGGGCTTTTTTCTTCATCGGTTACGATTGTGATGAAAAAGACCTAATCTTGTTTATTAATGAGCTTGGAGAATGGCAATACAAACTCTCTTTCCAGATGGACTCTGACGAATGATTTGCAAAAAAAATGGTTCCCGGCAATAGCGGGAACTATTTTAAAGAAAGATTCTATTATGTTAGCCTTTCCATGGAAAATGTATTTTTATCGTAATCCAGCAACCCGTCAGTTTTCATTCGGGATAGTTCCCTAGTTAAGGCGCTGCGGTCTACACATAAATAATCAGCCAGCTCAATACGTCCCAACGGCGACTCAAATTTATCACTTTGGTTTATCTGTACCTGCTGAGAAAGCCATGTTAAAACACGTTCCCGTATGGACTTTTTAGACAGAATATCCATCTTTTCCATCAGCTTCACGTTTTTTCGTGCGATTAAAGTCACCATATTTTCAATAAGCTTATGATGATAAACGCAGGATTTATTGCATGAACAAAGTACGCGATGGAATGACAGACATAGTATTTTGCAATCAGTTGCCGCCTGAAAGGATACGGCGCTGCTACTGTAATCTCCGCATACGAAACTTTCTCCAAAGATTTCCCCAGATGTCATGGTGGCAAAAATTGTCTTTTCACCCCATATATCTTCTTTGACCATATGAACGGTTCCCTCAATCACCACACCGATTTGTTTGAGTTCCGAACCTTCTATAAAAATAAACTCTGATTTTTGGAAACTTCTGGTTACTGCCCCCAGACAATTTAACATGGCGGTCAGCTCGGTTTCCTGAATATTTTCAAACAAGCGCGAGCCTTTAATTTTTATAATTTCGTTTGGCATACACTCTCACCCCATTTACGATCATAGCATACACAAAGTCATGTTGCAATCGCAACGTAAGGAGTATACTATGTTAAAATATCCAAGGATTATTTTGAAACTGATTCTTATGCACAGGCGACAGGAAATCAACCATCCATTTCGCTTTTACATAGCTTCTTAATCTTTGTTTTAGTCAAGAAATCCCAGAAAATTTTTGTTTTTAATATTATCTTCCCTTGTGAGATATAAATCAGTATCATCATAGGGTTCGTTATCTTCTGGCACATTGTAGACATCTACAAACGGAACATCTTCAGGTCTGCGAACGGGAATTTCGGTCTTTCCCGACACATCCTCCCAATTACACTCAATAACATACATATTGATAGCCTTGATACCTTTAGGATTTTTACATCCGCTACGGTGTGTCTTTTTAAATAGAGCCTGAAGTGCAGTTTTACAGTATTCAGGTTCCTTATCCAATTCTATCATGTGAATTTTTCCAAAAGCCATAACAGACCGAAAATCATGGACATGTCCTTTATAAGGATGATCAGGATAATTTCTCCATGCTGCAAATGACAAACAGACATTTGGATTATTTTTAATCAATTTTAACTTATAGCCTTCTTTACCTGTATGAACAAAAATCAAAAGCTTATCTTTTGTAACACCATATCCGTAATTCATGGGAACAACGTAAGCGTTATTTTTGTCCATGAACCCAACATGAACAATCTCACATAAATCAAGAATTGCAGTGATAATGTCGTGATCGTAAACATATCTCTCATATCGAACCATAATTTTGCTTCCTTTACACTTATTTTATTTTTGCTTTCCTGAATGTTTTCAAACAAGCATGAATCTTTAATTTTACAATTTCGTTTGGTATATACTCACCCCCATTTATGATCATAGCATATACAAAGTCATGTTGCAATCGCAACGTAAGGAGTATACAATGTCAGGACATCCAAGAATTATTTTGAAACTGATTGATCAAAGAGGCAATCATAAATGCCATCATGGTCATAGCATTGGTGATGAATTTGATTTTGACGCTGATAGAGGGAAACTATGCCCAATGGCCATGCATACTGCATTTCCATACGTAGATATCTTGCGTTATGGTGGGAATGTTCCAAACAGCGAGGACTATGGGAAAATTGCTTTCTGCTGCCCCGATGCAGACGTTATTAATGTGTTTGAGATTGATGTTATCTCAAATTAATTACAAATTCAGTTGAAAACGCATTGATGAACTTGTTAAGCGTTTTGATATACAATTTATTGTCTGCCAACATGTTGTTAGGACCTTGCCTTCGGGCGAAACCTTTAAATCAACCCACTCCGCAGAAATCGAGAAAGATTAGAAAGCTTGCCATAGCCCTGCGTAAGATTGATATAAAAGGCATCCGTTCTCTATGTCTTATGCGGCTTCCAGCCGCCAATCGCCTACCGGCTTTAAGCCAGTAGTGGCTCAGATTATAGATATATTCTGAGCAGCGGTCAGGATAAGCCTGCATTGTTTATCCTCTCTAACCATGCTGACTATAACTTAAAATAGCGTTCTTTGAAGCTGCGAGTAAGCGCGCTTGGATACATGTCTCGATTTGGAGCCGAATATTCTTGACTGAAACGGAGAGGCATCAACACCGTCAAACGCCACCAGTGCCGCCTTGCTGGTAAAGCGCCGCACGTCGCCGATTTCAGTCATGAGTTTTGGCCTCGTGTTTCTTCTGCACCTTGCATTGACATTACAATATCAGGTTCAGGCAGCAAGGAAGCTAACCGTATCATCTCCGCGCGATAGTATTTAGGGTATCATAGACAGCGTTTAAACTGTCTGCCGCCAACCGTACAGCGCGACTTTTACGCTGTATGGGGTCAAACTCATGGTAGCAAGCAATGCTTTGTGGTACCCACAAAGCCAAAAGGTCGATTTCCGCTTTAACGGAAACCGACCTTTTGCTTGTTGGTGGCAATGCCCCCAATCCCCTTTGATCGCACAATAAATTGTGCGGCTGCGCGTCCTGCGGACGCTTCTGAGAGCACGACTAGTTATTTGCTAGTCGTGCTTACTTTTTGAGACAAAAAGTAAATTATTTATCACTATAAGATTGGAAAAAGACAGTTGTTACTTGATTTCCTTTCTCGTGAGAAATATAATATATCTAGTGAAGAGCAGCGCGAATCTGCCGAAAGGCAAGGACGCAAAGCTAAAAGATCTGATTTTAAAGGAAAACTGCCAGTTGTCATGATGTGTTGTGGCCTTGTGGAAGCTAAAGGGCATTTTTTGCATGAGTCTATTCCGGAGGTATGGTAATGGAATACATTTCGACAGATCAAGCAGCAGAAAAATGGAACATATCCGTTCAGAGAGTTCGTCAATACTGTAAAGAGGGACGCATAGAAGGGGCACAGAGGTTTTCGCAGGTCTACATGATTCCGAAAGATGCTCAAAAGCCAAAAGATGCACGGATTAAAAGCGGAAAGTATAAAAAAAGCCTATAGCCTTATTTACAGTACACATATGTTTATACATTTGACATTTAGGGGGAAATAACATGAAGACGATTGCTGAAATGCTTAAGCCTCGTGATTCTGTCTTTTCTGATACTGCAAGAGAAGATGTGCTAAATCTTTCTGATTTTGCAGAGCGTAGGATTGATAAGGAGAAGTTTTTTTCAGAAAACTTCGAGACCCAAGGCATGTCCATGCTTTTTGATACAGCGTTTAAGCGTTTCAAAGGTGAGTCCGATACCGGGGTGATTAAATTGACCCAGGCTATGGGCGGCGGCAAAACACATAGTATGTTGGCTCTTGCTATTTTGGCTGATGATGCTAAGTTGCGTGAACGTATCCTTGGCAAGAGCTATTCAGATCTTGGAAATATTAAAGTCGTTACTTTCTCCGGGCGTGAGAACGCAGATTTCGGCGTTTGGGGTAGCATTGCAGAACAGCTCGGGAAAAAGGAAATGTTTGCAGGTTACTATTCTCCCCTGCGCGCGCCGGGCGAGAGCGCATGGATTAACCTGCTGAAAAACGATAAGATTCTAATCCTTCTTGACGAGTTGCCGCCATACTTGGAAAATGCTAGGTCTATCACGGTCGGCAATTCTGATTTGAGCAAGGTTACTATCACAGCTCTCGCAAACCTGTTCAGCGCTCTTGGCAAAGAGCAGCTTGCAAATGTCTGTCTTGTTTTTTCTGATCTGAAAGCTACATATGAATCTGGCAGTGAACTGCTCCAATCGAGCTTTAAAGACCTTGAAGCCGAAGCAAATCGTATTGCCATAGAAATTGCGCCTGTCGCATTAAATAGCGATGAAGTGTATTCAATTCTTCAAAAACGGTTATTTGAAGACACAAAACTTTCGCCTGACTATGTTATCGATAAAAATGACGTTGCCATAGCATTCAAGGATGCCGTTGCAACTTCTAAGAAACTTGGCTTTACTTCCTATGCCGGTGAAACGGTCTATCGCGGCATTATCGACTCTTATCCGTTCCATCCTTCCATCAAGGATTTGTATGCCCGGTTCAAAGAGAACCAGAACTTCCAGCAAACGCGCGGCCTCATCAAATTAATGCGTCAGATCGTCCGTCAATTCTGGGAAAGCGGTCAAGCGAAAACATCCTACTTGATCAACGTATATGATGTTGACCTGAATACTCCAAACCTGATGTCCATGTTCCGGCAGATCAAGCCCGAGCTAGAGGAAGCAATCAGCCACGATATTGCCCAGAATGGCCAGTCAATCGCTGAAATTATCGACCGTGAGAAGCAGGATGGAAACGACTATACGCAACGTCTCGCAAAACTTTTCCTTGTGTCGTCGCTATCGACGGCAAATCATGCTGTGCTCGGCCTTACCGAAGCAGAAGCCCTGGGTTTTGTCAGTGCTCCAAGTGTAGATATCAATTTAATGAAGAGTTGCCTTGAAGAACTCAAATCGCAATGTTGGTACATGAAGACCGACAACCGTGGCCGTCTCTATTTTCAGAATACCAAAAACATGGTTGCGGAAATGAATACACTCGTTGATTCGTATACCAATGAAAGCGCAAAGAAGGAACTCAAGCGAATCCTGAGCGAGAACTTTGCTCCAAAGCTGAAGGTATGCTACGAGTTGCTGTATGTTTTGCCCGCAGTCGATGAGATCGAATTGGATAATAAGAAAGTATCGCTGGTTATCTTTGAGCCATATCCCGGAAACAAATTGCATCCTGACCTTCAGAGCTTTTATGACCATGTTTCGCAGAAAAACCGTGTGATGTTCCTTTCCGGTGAGCGCAGCGTCATGGAAAAGCTGTATATTAACAGCAAGAAATTTAAAGCAATACAGGCAATCGCCGATGGCATGAAAAATGAGGGTGTTCCCGCAACCGATCAACAATACAAGGAAGCGGAAGTGCAGCTGGATAAGGCGATTCAAGCGCTGTTTTCAACAATTCGTGAAACTTTCGTAACACTGTATTATCCGACGAAAAACGGCATTGTTTCTTCCGATTTTAAGTTGGAGTTCAAAGGCAATAAATTCGATGGCGAGGAACAAATTATTGCCTTGCTGCAAGAGGCCATGAAGTATGAGCCTTTCTCCAAAGAGGATACCTTTATGGAAACACTTCGTAAAAAGTGTGAAGCCCGCCTCTTTACTACAAGAGAGATGCCATACAGCCAAATTTGTGATCGGGCAGCAACGGAAACGTCATGGCAATGGTATCACCCTGATCAGTTGGACAGTCTTAAAGCAGATTGCTTAAAAAAAGATAAATGGCGCGAAATCGGCGGCTATCTAGTCAAAGGACCTTTTGAAAAAGACCCGACAAGTATCGCAATTACACAGACACATTACAATGAAAAAACGCAGGAGTTTACCCTTCATGTTAAAGGCGTTGGCGGTCGTGTATATTATGACATTGGAGCCGACCCTACCTCTGCTTCCGCAGAGATTGCAGATTCTGTTTTTATTACGAAGGAGCCTGCGCTTCGCTTTGTTTGCATTGACCCATCTGGCGAACGCAAAACAGGACAGGTATGTGAATTTACTTGTAACGCGCCAATCAAGTATGGTCAGCGTACAACGCCAAATGGGCTCATTCTGACCTTGCAGACGAACGACAATTATGAAGTCCGCTATACCACTGACGGCAGCGAACCCAAGGAAAACGGCGGAATCTACAACGGTGAGATTGTGTTACCCAAGGACTGCAAGTTTGTCCGTACCGTTTCTCTGTACAATGGACAAGTTATTGAAAGCAAGGACATTCCAATTGACGTTTCCGGTTCTGCTTCAGCATCAAAAAAGATTGACCCTACGAAACCTCTCACGTTCCGTATGAAAGCTAAAAAACAGCTTGGAGATACGGAATCCTGCTATCGTGAGCTGGAACAGCTCAGTAAAATCGACGGCTTGTTCATTAAGGGCGGCAGCGCCTATATCTACGAAAGAAATAAAGAAGAAAACTATGTGGAGTACAATGCCAATATTCACTATACACCTGCCGATCTCAGAAAATTGATTGATTTGATTCGCAGCACGAGTTTTAAGGATCGGGATGTTGTCGTCACATTCGAGTATAAAGAACTACTGTTCAATGCTGGTGAGCAGTTCAACACTTGGGTTGAGATGTGCAAGTTGGATCTGGATAAACTGTACGCAGAAGGAGAAACCATACAATGAAAAAGGATTATATCGGCTTTGGATATAATCCCGCTGAATCTGACAACCACTTTTACGTCGTTATTGAAGAAGATAAGCAAAGCGAAGTTTGTATCTATGAACGCTTTGGTTGGGACGACGAAGGCAAACAGATCATTAGGAACCGGGATATTCTAAAGTTGCGAATTTCACGATATAAGTGGTCAAAATTGGTTAATGACATTACGGCCGAATTTAATGCAAGATTGAAAGAAGAAAAAAAACCGGTCGGTAGATTTATTGTCGGTGGCACACCCGTTGAGAAGCTGTTAGGCAAAGAGCTGATGGTCCTTCTTTGGGGAATTGAAAACAACGATCCGGCGGGAATTCCCACGGCCATTCGAAATTGGCTTGGTTTGCAGCCGGAAGAACGCTGGTGGCTTTATACCATGACAAATGCAAGCACGGGTGGAATTAACGACAAAAAGGGCTGGCGGAAGGCTCTGCGGTATGCACTGTGCGAAAACCCTGTGGATGAGAGTTGCCAAATTACTTTTAATGAAATAAGCGGAGGAAAATTTTAGTGAGCGAACAGCTGTCTTTTATAGAAAAGCAGTTTCCGGTTTCAAAGATGAGCAAAGAGAGCTATAAGGAACGCAAGTCTTCTCAAGGGCAAACAATTACCGGACTCGGTAAATGGTGGGGACGCAAGCCTTTAGTTTTGGTTCGCGCTGCCATACTCGGCTGTTTAATGACTGCAAGTGACAACCCTGAAAAGGATATGGAGATATTCCTCAAGATCATGAGTATGGATCCCGAGGGCCTTCTTTTACGGAAAGAAAAATGTCTTTCTGTCAAAGCGCTTTACGAACATGTAACAAAAAGCAGAAAAATGTCCAACGCTTATAGCCATTGGTTTGAAACTGACAGCGGCAGAGTGTCTCTTTCCAAAGACGCACCCAAACAAGAAATCGAGGTTGCTGTATTCAAATCGATGGGTTATGATGAGAAACTGACGCTGTGTAAACGGCCGGAACAACTGCAAAACCTGAGTGATCAGACTTGGAACGAGGTCAATCAGCATCTCGGCACCTCTGCTCACAGCCTACCAGAACTTATAAATCAGCTTTCAGTGAAGCAATTCGGTCATAATGTTGTTGTGGGTGATTGTTTTTGTGGCGGCGGGTCAATTCCCTTTGAAGCGGCTCGCTTGGGATGTGACGTCTATGCTAGTGATCTGAACCCGATTGCCGGTTTGCTGACATGGGCGGATTTAAATATCTGCGGAGCGAGCGATAAAGAGCTGGAAAACATCAAAAATTTCCAACAGCGAGCGTATGATGCCGTGGATAAAGAAATCTGTGATCTCGGTATCGAACAGAATGAATGCGGAGATCGAGCACTTTCCTATCTATACTGCATTGAGGTGCGTTGCCCGGAGTGCGGTACTATCGTTCCCATGCTACCCTCACTTGTCGTTGGAATCAGGGCCGGTAAAGTGATTGCGGAATTACATGAAGCAGGGCAACGCTATGAAATATCCATTAAATCTAATGTCAGCGACGCTGAACTCAGGGAGGCACAAGAAAATGGCACAGTTCGCGATAATGCGCTTGTGTGTCCACATTGCAAAAAATCAACGCCACTTTCTGCTCTGCGGCATGACAAAACCGATGATGCAGGAAATACCGTCTATGGCCTGAGACAATGGGAGAGGGAAGAATTTGAGCCACGCGAGGATGATATTTATCATGAGCGGCTGTATGCCATCCGTTATGAGCATTTTGATGTCTTACCCAACGGAAAGATAAAGTCCACTCGATATTATAGGGCACCAAGTGAGCGTGATATAAAAAATGAAGAAAAAGTGCATTCCATCGTCGCAGATAATTTCACTTTTTGGCAGAATCAGGGGCTCATACCATCCAGTGAAATTGAGACTGGGGATAAAACCGAAGAGGTAAAGCGAAATCGCGGCTGGAAATATTGGCATCAGCTGTTTAACGCCAGACAACTATTTATTCTCAGCCGATTTGCCGAACAAATTCAAAAAGCTCCTACGCAAATTGAAAAAGCTGCGGGTATTCTTAGCCTGAACAAATGCGCTGATTTCGGATCAAAACTATGCAGGTGGAATCCAAACCGAGATATAGTTGCGCAGACTTTTTATAACCAAGCATTAAACACACTTATGAATTATGCAATAAGTTCTGTTTACATGCAGAGAACACCGTGGTTTTGGAATGTTAAGCCCTCACGGAATAATCCGAATTTTACTATAAAATTAGGCGATGCAAGAAACACTGTGACTACCTGTGATTATTGGATTACTGATCCTCCATATGCTGACGCGGTCAATTATCACGAGCTCTCCGAATTCTTCCTTGCATGGGACAAGGCCCTTTTACCTGAAGTTTTCCCTGACTGGTACACAGATAGCAAACGTATTCTTGCCGTGCGCGGCGACGAGCATTTCAGCCAGACCATGATTGATATCTATAGTAACCTTGCAAAACACATGCCTGATAATGGTATGCAAATTGTTATGTTTACGCACTCTGATCCGGCTGTATGGGCGCAGCTCGCCGTCATCATGTGGAAAGCTGGTTTGAAAGTCACGGCGGCTTGGAACATTGCTACCGAAACCGATGCCTCCGGCTTGAAAAATGGCAACTATGTCAAAGGCACTGTGCTCCTTGTGCTGCGAAAGCAAACCGGTAATGATATTGCTTTTCTGGATGAGATCACTGCGGACATTCGTAACGAGGTCAAAAACCAGATCGAGAACATGCAGAAACTGGACGACAAGGAAGAACCGAATTTCTCTGATCCGGACTATGTGTTGGCAGCCTATGCTGCCTCGCTGAAGGTACTGACTTCTCACGCATCCATCGAAGATCTGGACCTCGACTATGAACTAAATCAAGCGATCTCCAATCATTCGGGAAGTAAAATCGTCGGCATCATCGAAAATGCAAAAAAGATCGCCTACGATTGTGTGATTCCGTTGGGGTTTGACAGCTTCCTGTGGAGAGAACTTTCCAACGCCGAAAAATTCTATATCAAAGGTCTGGAAAGTGAGAAGCACGGTAACTATAAAATCGGAACTTATCAGGAATTTGCGCGTGGCTTCTCCATCGGCGGATATTCGCAGATGATGGCAAATGAACGCGCCAATACCGCCCGGTTGAAGACGCCCTATGAAATGGCCAGCCGCACCATCGGGGATGTGCCGAATTTTGAAAACTCTCTTATGAGAACAATCTTTGCAGCAATTTACACTGGCATCAAAGAAGACATGAACCCCAATAAAGCACTTGGTTATTTAAAGAATGAGACTAGCAATTATTGGGACAAGCGTGAAATGATTATGCAGATTTTGTCTTTCCTTGTTGATAACAAAGACATTAGTAACATGCAACCGCACTGGGCAAATTCTTCAAATATGGCAGAATTACTGCTGGCACTTGTTACGCATGACAGTATTTGATGAAAGGTGAAGACGAATGGTGAATCGATATTCTTCTCGGCTCAGCCGGTTAGATGAATCATTTCTGAATAAAAAACTCATCAGTGCGAAAAACTATGACCGAATTGCAGGCTATTTCTGCTCTTCTATTCTGGAAGTTGCCGGAGAGAGTATCGAAGCCATTTCCGGAACTGCTCGTGTAATATGCAATTCACATCTCTCTGCAGAAGATGTCGAAACGGCTGCATTCGCGCAGCGCATGAAGCAGGAATGGTGTGGGTATGAACCGGAAAACAAATACACTTCACCTGAGTGCTGTGCTCGTTTGGCAAGATTGTATCGTCTGCTGAGAAGTGAAAAACTTCAGGTACGCGTGATCCCTGATGAGGCATATGGATTAATGCATGGAAAAGCTGGCGTCATCACTTACGAAAATGGCTCAAAGACAAGCTTTATCGGCAGCATCAATGAAACAAAAAGCGCCTTCAAACTGAACTATGAAATGGTCTGGGAAGATAATTCCGATGAAGCTGTTCAATGGGTTCAAAATGAGTTCGACTTTTTCTGGAACAATAAATACGCGGTGAATCTTTGCAATTTTGTAATTGATGATATAGACCGTCTTTCCAGACGCACGGTGGTTCCTCTCGAAAAGTGGAGAAGCCAGCCGGAGGACAAAATTCCGGAAGCAACTGTTGAAGAGCCAGTATTTCGTAAAGAGTTTGGGCTATGGGAGCACCAGAAGTACTTTGTAGAGCTCGCTTTTTGTGCGCATCAAAAGCCGGGTGGTGCCCGATATCTGCTTGCCGATCAGGTTGGCCTCGGAAAAACTGTGCAGCTTGCCATGTCTGCAAAGTTAATGGCATTGTATGGAGACAAGCCTATTCTCATCATTGTTCCGAAAACCCTGCTGTTCCAATGGCAGGATGAAATGAACACATTGCTCGATATGCCAAATGCCGTTTGGACCGGTCGGGGGTGGCAGGATGAGACTGGATATTTTTATCAGGCTGACAATACCCGTTCAATTTTGAAATGCCCCAGAAGGATTGGAATAATTTCGCAGGGGCTAGTCGCTCGGCATACAGAAGCATTCGACTTACTACTCCAAAAAGACTACGAATGTGTCATCCTAGATGAGGCCCATAGAGCACGGCGCAGGAATCCGACAAAAGACCCGGACACGCATAAAGCTGATCCGAACTATTTGCTCCAATTTCTCAATCAAATTACCTTCAGAACTAAAAGCATGTTGCTTGCAACGGCTACACCGGTTCAGGTTAATACAATTGAAGCATTTGACCTTATCAACGCGCTCAGTTTGCCCACACAAAAAGTTATGGGCGATATCTACAGTGAATGGCATAAAAAGCCACAGCTTATGCTGGACATGGTTTGCGGAAAAACGCCTATTCCAGAAAGCGAAATAACTATGTGGGATATCATGAGAAACCCTTTCCCGGAAAGGTCTCCCGGTGCGCATAAAATCAACAGCCTTCGTGACTCGCTTGACGTCCCGGATGATACGTTCGTTTTGCCTCCGGATGTATATATAAATGGTCGGATGTCAATAAAGAACAAGATCAAAACATTATATAACACAGATGGTTTTGTTTACAACTTTAATCCATACATTCGGCATATTGTAAGAAGAACGAGAGACTTTCTTGAAAACTCAATCAATCCTACAACCGGAGAGCCATATCTAAAGAAGATTGATTTGATGCTTTTTGGTGAGCACGACGATGATGCAATTCCACTTGAGGGTTACTTAAAACAGGCTTACCAAAAAGCACAAGAGTTTTGTTCGCTCCTATCAAAGAGAGTAAAGGCTGGCGGTTTCATGTCAACCTTGATGCTGAAGCGTATTGGCAGCACAATCCTTTCCGGCGAAAATACTGCAAAAAAGATGCTTGCATGGACGGAAGAAGGCCGCCAAATTCTTGTAGATGAATTTGATTTCACCTTTGAGGATGACGACGATGACGACGAGAACTACAGCGAAGTAAAGGAACTTACTATTGAAGAAACCGAATGCCTGCGTGAACTTGTGAGAATTCTTTCAATGAATCGGGATAGCGATCCTAAGTACGGAAAAGTGTTGGAGATTCTTCAAAAGGGTACAGGAGAAAATGATATTCCATGGAAAGAACGTGGTTGTATCATCTTTTCACAATATTTTGATAGTGCTCACTTTTTGGCTGAAAACTTGTCAAAGGACATTCCAGATACAGTAATTGGCCTTTACGCTGGCGGTGATAAATCCGGCGGCTACTTCAATATGAAATTTGAAAAGATGTCAAAAGACGACATCAAAGCGTTGGTCAAGGAACGAAAGATAAAGATACTTGTTGGAACGGACGCCGCCAGCGAAGGCTTGAACCTGCAAACCCTTTCTACGCTTATTAACCTTGATTTGCCCTGGAACCCAACAAGATTGGAACAAAGAAAGGGACGCATTCAGCGTATCGGCCAACTCAGCGACTGCGTACGCATTTTTAATCTTCGCTACAAGGATTCTGTTGAGGATAAAGTGCATAAAGTTTTGTCCAATCGCTTGAATGACATCTACAATATGTTCGGCCAAATTCCGGACACTCTGGAAGATGTCTGGATTGATATTGCCCTTAACAATGAAGAACAAGCAAAGGAACGAATCGACGCTTTGCCAAAACAAAATCCTTTTTCGATCAAGTATGAGACGATTCCTCCACATACAGATAATTGGGAAGCCTGTGCGACAGTTCTTGATAAAAAGGATAAGCTGAAACAGCTTATGCGAGGATGGTAAAAACGAAAACCGACGGCTGCTTATTTTCGGTGCATTCAGAGCATGACCATATTATTATCGGTCATGCTCTTTTTCTTTCTCCGCTTCGCGCCTGTCGGAGCCAAGCAGATGATCGACGTTTGCTTTCACGGTCAACAGCTCTTTCATTTCGTTGCGGACCTTGCGATAGTCAGCGTAAGCCGTCTTTTTCTCTGCCAGAAGCGCCGCGTATTCAGCCTGTAAGCTCCTGACGGTGGGGAGTTTTTTCACGCTCAGCTCGTCGAACGCTTTCTTTGCCGCCTTATGCAAAAGAATGTCGCTCTCATGCTCCGCGAGAAAATTTTTAGAGTAGCCGGCCTTACGATACGCGACATAGGTATCGCGGGTTTTGGCATAATTGATGATCTGCGTTTTCAGAATGGCAATCTCGGCAAGCCGTGTCTCAGCCGCCTTGATCTGCGCGGACAGTTCATTATACCGGGCGATTGCCGATGCCGTTTTAGCAGCAAGCGTGTCATATTCCAGCAGACTGTGCTCGGTCAGATAGTTCACCGTCTGCGCCATCTGCTTGAGGTTGAACACCTTGGCCCAGCGTTCGTAACCGATGCCTTTTCCTGCGCGGAGCTTGGCCTGAATATCCACCAGCAGATTGACTTGTTTTTCCGGCGTGGGCCGGATGATTTTTTTGCGCGGTGTGTGTGCTTTTTCGCCGGAGAGAACGGCCCGAAGCTCCGCTTCACTGTAACCGCTGCCCAGCGTATCCAGCCGGATAAACCGCTTCTGATTTTTCCCGCGCAGGGCGGGGACTTTTCCCGGTTTGATTTCATATCCGGCATCCCGCAAGAGCTTCAGGAGCGCGTCAAAATCGGAGGGCTTTTGGGCGAGAGCCGCGTCTAATGCCACACGCAAAAGTTCCCGGTTTGAGGGCTTTGCCTGATCGCCCAGCCACTTGTTGTAGCTCTTGCCGTGCCGCTGCGGATTCTCCACGATGGACAGACCGTTCTCGATGCACAGCGTATCATTCAGCCGCCGCACGGCTCTGGTGCTTCCCCAAAAGTTTCGGAACTTCCGTGTGCAGTCGAGGGACGTGGAATTCCAGATGATATGATTATGAATGTGGTGTTTGTCGATGTGGGTACAGACAACGAAAGCATGGTTCCCATTCGTAAAGCGTCTGGCAAGCTCACAGCCGATTCGGTTTGCTTCCTCCGGCGTGGTCTCACCGGGGACAAAGGACTGTCGGAGATGGTAGGCGATTACATCATCCGCGCCGCGTGTCCTGCCGGTGAGTGCAGCATACTGCCGTTTGGAAAGAAGGAACTCGGTGTCGGCTGTCCGACTGTCGCATTCATAGTCGGTGATGAGCCTACCGTAATCCGTTTTCTCCGGGTTCTCCGCGTAATCAATAATATCCCTGATCGCCGTGCCGACGTCCCGGCCCTTGCCGGTATGCAGTGGCATCAGCCGCGTCGTTGCCATAAACACTCCCCCTATAAAATAAAAAGGAAGCTATAAAGCTTTCCAAACTAATTTTTAGGAAAAAACATGTGGACGACTTACAAATTACAGTCGAATTTGCTATAATATATGTAACAATTTACCGAATCAAAATGAGCCACCCTAGAGTTAGGTGCCATGTGTAGATAAAATGAGAAGTTCAGCCAGCAGCTTATCATAGCAATATTTGGGATTTTTAAGGGGTGTAAAGATATGAAACTTAAGGCAGTGAAAATCAGTAATTACAGACTCCTTAATAATGTGCATCAGGTTTGAAGATTGTGTGATACACTCACTTTAGAGAATATAGGGAGTTGATGACGTGGCTATCTCAAAAATTAAAATTTGTAACTTCAAAGGTTTTAAGGGTCTGTTTACGCTTGAGTTGAATAAGGGCTTGAATATTCTCGTCGGTAACAACGAGACCGGCAAATCGACCATTCTTGAGGCTATTCATCTCGCTTTAACGGGGCTATACGGCGGAAAGTATATACATAACGAGCTATCACAATATTTGTTCAATAACGAGGTTATTGAAGAATATCTGCAATCGGTTAATGATGGAGTGCCTATCGAGCCACCGTCCGTATTGATTGAAATATACTTTGATGGCTCAATCGATCCGGTATTTGAAGGTAACTTAAACACCGATCATGCCACAAAAGCCGAGGGACTGCAATTCAAAATCGCCTATAACGACAAATATAACGACGAATACCAAAAAGTCGTGGATTCTAAGCAGCCCTCCAGTCTGCCAATTGAATATTATGAAGCTTCATGGACATCTTTTGCCCGCGATTCGATAACAGTTAGGAGTATCCCGATCAAATCGGCCATGATCGACTCGTCAAACTACCGCTACCAAAATGGCTCGGATGTCTATATTTCACGTATTGTCAAGGATTTGCTCTCACCCGAAGAAATAACCTCAGTGGCCCAAGCTCATCGAAATATGCGCGACGGCTTTGTTAAGGACGAGGCCATCAAGGCCATTAACGATAGGATCAGTAAGGAATCTACCATCATTGACGGTAAAGTCTCGATCTCGGTTGACCTCGGGACGAAAAATGCCTGGGAAAACAGCTTGGTAACACAAGTAGATGAAATTCCATTCGGCTATATCGGTAAGGGCGCTCAGTGCGTGGTAAAAACAGAACTAGCGTTGACTCATAAGCGTGCTCAGAATGCCAGCATTATTCTTTTAGAGGAGCCTGAAAGCCATCTGTCCTACTCCAAGCTAAACCAACTCATTGCTGCAATTGAGGGGAAATACTCCGACAAGCAGATCATCATATCCACACATAGCAGCTTCGTGGCCAATAAGCTGGACTTGAATAACATTGTACTGCTGGATAATCACGAGACGGTAAAGATTAAAGACCTCGACTCCGCCGGTTTCTTCAAAAAAATTGCCGGTTATGACACGTTAAGGTTGATGCTCTGTAAAAAGGCCATCCTTGTCGAAGGTGATTCAGATGAGTTGGTGGTTCAAAAAGCCTATATACAGCAGCACGGTGGCCACCTGCCGATTCAAGATGGCATTGACGTTATTTCGGTCGGCACGTCATTTTTGAGATTCCTTGAAATTGCTAAATGTTTAAAAAGGCCAACGGCAGTCGTAACCGACAATGACGGCGACATCGATGCACTTAAAAAGAAATATGCCGATTATTTAGGAAATAACAAAAAACCGTTCATCAAAATTTGCTTTGATGAGGCGGTAGATTCCGGCACGTTGAAAATCGGGAAAAACGATTATAACTACAATACGCTCGAGCCTAAGTTACTCAAGGCTAATAGCCGAAACTTATTTAACAAGATATTTAAGACGATATATGCTACCGATGATGACCTACGGAAGTATATGAAGCAAAACAAAACCGACTGCGCGATAGCCATTTTTGATACGTCAGAGACGATTGCATTTCCAGACTACATTTTGGAGGCAATAAAAAACGACTGATGAATAAGCTGATTATCGCCGCCGCCGGTTCGGGTAAGACGACATATTTAGTAAAAGAATCCCTCAAAATTAAAGCCGATAAAGTCCTGATCACGACTTTTACGGATGCAAATGAGCGTGAGATCAGGGCAAAATTCATTAAATTAAACGGCTCTATTCCTGAGAATGTGACCGTTCAAACGTGGTTTTCATTTTTATTACAGCACGGCGTCAAACCGTATCAGGACATTCTGATGGCGGCTAACGTTATGGGGCTAATGCTGGTTAATAATAAATCGGGTTTTAGATTTAATAGCAAGCGGGGTTTTCCAGTCTATTTTTCGGAAGCCGATGTCAGGCATTATTACTTCAGTTCAGACATGAAAATTTACTCCGATAAAATCGCCAAGTTTGCTTATGTCGTCAACGAGAAAACAAAAGGGCTGATCATTGATCGGATTAGCCGCATTTATCCCCATATCTATATTGACGAGATACAGGATTTAGCCGGGTACGACCTTGAACTGATTCATTTACTCTTGCAAACTCCGAGTAATATTATCATGGTGGGCGATCCCCGGCAGGTAACATACCACACGCATGAAGAGGCCAAAAACAATAAATATACCGAAAGTCAGATTGAGCAATTTATCTGCGATAAATGCAAGGATACGGTCACTGAAATCGACAAGACCTCGCTTAAAACGACACATCGGAATTGTCAGGCCATATGCACCTATGCAAATAGCATCTTCCCTGAGCACGAGCCTTGTGATGCCGACGAAAAAAAACCGACCGGCCACGATGGTGTCTTCTTCGTAAAACCAGCCGACGTCGATGAGTATCTTAAACGGTATCGTCCCTCTCAATTAAGATATAGCGTGGCTACGACTGTTAATCCTCGATATGAAGTCTTTAATTTCGGCGAATCTAAAGGTATGACACGCAGCAGAGTCTTGATTTATCCGACAAAATCTATGGTTGATTGGATTAATGACCATAGTTCAAAACTCGCCTTTGAAAGCCGATCAAAGTTCTATGTCGCTGTCACGAGAGCAGAATATAGTGTGGCAATAGTATATGATTATAAAAATAAGACTGATATCTTAGGCATACAAAACTATGTATTGCCCTAATGGAGTTAAGCGGCAAAACAAAAAGCGGTTACTGCCGGAATGCCCAAACGATGGTGATCAAAGGAGATTTTATTAATGAATGCGGATGACTATCATAAATATTTAGAATATATAGAATCAGGGCAATTACTTGAAGCCGTTAAATTGAAAATTAGAAAAATCCCAACTGTTTTGTACAAGTATTTTTCATTAAGCAATGATTGCGTACTTAACGCCGCTAAAATTCAGTATATAAGCGAAAGTAAAATGTACCTCAGTACACTAAGCAGTTTTAATGACCCTTTTGAAGGTAAGTTCCTAATATTCAATCAAGATAATTTGGCGCAGAAGGGATGGGACATCGACCTAATTCATGAATACTATGATAATCTAAGAAATTTTTGGCGCGCGACTTGTCTTTCGGATACAAATGAACAGAATATGCCTATGTGGGCGTACTACGCTAACAACCATCAAGGGTTTTGTGTGGAGTACATATTATCTGATATGCAGAAAAAGTATATTTTCCCTGTAAGTTATGAATCTGACAGGCAGTGTGCTGATTCAATCGTCACACGTGTAATAAACGCATTTGGAAAATATAAGTACGAAGGAATAGAGCCGGATGGAGAAGATAGTGCCCTGTTACAATGTTTATTGCTATCTTTTGCAGCAAAACATAAAAGTTGGAGTCATGAAAACGAATATAGAATTATTCATCCTGATAGTGATTTCCCTTTAATAGCAAGCAAAATTTATATTGGACTAAATTGTAAACCTGAGTATGCTCAGGATCTCCTTAAAATAGGAGAGGCGTCAAAAGGTTTATGTCATATTTATCAGATGACATTGGAACGGGATAACCCTAATTTTGAATTGCAAAAAGTAAAACTTATATAGCATATATAAGCAAAGCAACAGCTCAGTGCGACTGAGCTGAACATTTTCTACGTTGGGACTGCATAAATAAGCTTCCCATCATGTTTATACTTAGATTTTCAAGTGATCCTTTTTCAGCCGTAAACCCGGTCCTGAATCGCGTATCGCAAGTCCTGTATCTTGCCGATCAGCCACGCCGCCGCCATCGGGATTCCATATGGACTGACGAGGAACGCCATCATCAGCAGGATTATCCCGTTTGTTACCTGATGAGTAATCAGCGCCAGCACACCAAAGATACCGAGGACCGTCCCAGCAAGGCCGAACACCCACGCCGAGCAGTACAGCAGAGCGGAGCAGATCCAGACGAAAACGGTCAGAACCACAATGACCGGAGCGACGAGTATTTTCAGTATCAGCCTCATAAAATCGGCCCCCTTTACAATTTCTAATACAACTATAACGCCTATGCCGTTTTTTGCAAGGATGCGGACAAAAAATAGCGAGGCGGCTTACACGATATAAACCGCCCCACTTTTCGAGGCATACGCCCCTATTTCAACTTCGCAAGCACAGCGAGAATATCGTTAGCCGCCTGCCATAACCGCTCCTGATTTTGGACGATATCCTCCAAATCAGCATCGTAAACGCGCCCCATTTCATGCACCCGTTTGGTAAGCTGGTTCAGGTTGTTGCTGGACCGACGCAGGATGGAAACCATCTCCTTCAGCTCCGGCAGTTCGAGCTTCACCACATACCCGTCGATGGAGATTTTGCGGAGATACGCCGCCATATTTTTCGTGCCGAACTGCACCATCTTCTGTTCGATCATTTCACGCTCCTGCGGGGTAACACGGAATTTGAGCTGGATTTTCCGGTTGCGGTTTGCCATGTTACAGCTCCATTTCTTTGCCCTTGGATGAGGCAGGCGGCTTTGGCTCGGCCTGTGTTTTTTGCAGCTTTTTTCGGACAGACGGCTTGCGCTGGCGAAGCGGCTGGTCGCGGTTTTCATCCTTTTGGATGAACGCGAAAATCCCTTTTCGGTCTTTGAGTGTGGAGAACGTCAGGGACTTGAACGGCAGCAGCGCGAACAGCCGGTCGTGGTCCTTGGTGGAAGCACGGATCAGAAAATCCGGCGAAATCTGCGCCATGAAATGTGTACCGCTTGGATTGTTCGGCTCACGCTCGGATTGCAGACGCCGGAGCAGTCGCGCTGCCTCCGACTGAATGTCCTCTTTGGTCAGCGGCTGTGCCAGCAGGTATTCGCGCCGCGCCTCGTTGATGAAAATATCCGTGAGGCCGGGGTTGCATGAATCCACTTCAAACGATGTGCGCCGATCCTCCCCAAAATAATTTTTATCTGCAAATATCGAAATGGTTTTTGCCCAATCCTTATTGTCGCGGGAAATGCGCCCGTCCCAATCCTTCAACTGTACCGTATTTGCCAGCACATAAAAAGTCCGCTCATAACCAAATTGTTCAGTAACCTGTTTTGCCGCGTCTTTTCCGAGGCAGTTATCGCGGTAATTGTCCCGGATAGCCGTTTCGATTGCGTTCTTACAGGCTACGTTCGCTTTGTGGGACGCGCGATATTGTTCTATCGCGCCATGTTCCCGCGCATAGGCGGCGGGATATTTGTAGACAGGTATCATATTCATTTTAACCTCCTGATTCTTTTGGCCTGATTTATGATATAATTTGCGATAGAAAATGGGGGTGTGCGAATGGCATACAGTGAACAGATGTGGCAAGACGCGAAAAAGAAATGCCGTCTGAATAACGAGGACATTGAGCTGGCAAAAAGGCTCGGCCTGAACCCGCGCAGCCTTGTGAAAAACATCCCCAATAAAAGCGAACCGTGGAAAGCGCCGGTCGGCGTCTGGCTGCATGAAATAGATGAAAAACGCCGGAAGAAAACCGAGCAAAAGCAGAAACGCAAGGCAAAGGCCGCAGCCGCCCGCAATGACGGCTCCGACACAAAATAATTCTGTGTTGGAGCCGTTTCTTATCGTGCCAATTCGTGTTTCAGTTTTTTACCCGTCCCGCAGACGCAGGGTGTTTTCAGGCTTTCCAGCACGGAGGGTCTTTCGCTTTTCGTCATGACCTCCGACGCCTGCCGCTGGGCGGGGGCGCGGCTGTCAATATCCAGCAGCGCGTTCAGCTCCGCGAGGCGGCCGCTTTTTTGCGCAAGCTCCTGTTCCTGTGGGAACGGCTTGCCAATCTCGGCCTTTGCTGCATCCATCTGCGAATGAAGATTATCGAGCTGCGCGTGGACATTCTGCAGCCGCTTCGGCATATCGGAAAGCGCGTTGTCGATACGGATCAGATTGCCGCGCTCGTCCTTACCAAGAGTTACCCGATGGGTCATCTGCCCTTTGAGGGTGAGAATGAAATCCTGTCCGAACCCCTCCACGGACAGCGACATTGTAAAGCCCCGATAGCTGCCGATTTCCATCGGCTCCAATCCCTTGACCTCCTTGCAGGCTTCCAAAATGGCGGCACCGGCGTTGTCTTTGTCGGTGAGGGAATCGCCCCGCACCACCATTCCGGCAAAGCCGTCTTTGGGATGCGGGTGCGCCTCCAGCGTCGCCATATCCGTTTCCAGGCCCTTGATGAACCCTTTATTCCGCTCGATTTCCTCCGGAAAATATTTGAGCAGATTATCCTCCAGCCGGAATTGCTGGCTCTGATGGTTGGCTTTCATGAGTTTCAGCTTGGCCACGTCCATGTCGAGGTCCATCTTCTCCTTGATCCGCTCGTCCCCGGCGCACAGGGCCTTGATTTCCGCGTAGGAGAGCGCCGTTTCGTCGATGTCCTCACAGGAGCGGACGGGGCTTTTGCTGGTCATGATCTGCGAAATAAATTTCTGCTTATTTTCCACGGCCTGCCAGAGGTACGAATCGAATGTCCCTTCGGTGACGTAACGGAAGATATGCCCTTCGGGGTTGGTGTTGTACTGCCGGATGATGCGCCCGGACCGCTGTTCCAGATCGCCGGGACGCCACGGGCAATCGAGATCGTGGGAGGCAATCAAAAGGTCCTGCACGTTCATCCCGGCCCCCATCTTGGCGGTGCTGCCCATGAGGACGCGCACCTGTCCGACGCGCACTTTCGCAAACAACTCCTTTTTTTTCACTTCGGTGTCGGCATCGTGGATGAACGCAATCTGTTCGGCGGGGACGCCCCGCGCGATGAGCTTATCCCGGATATCCGAGTAAACGCTGAACGGTTCCGGTGCGTCAGCCTCCGACGTGGCATCCTGCAAGGCGTGAAGTTCCGTGCCGCCCGCGAGTTTTCCTCCGGCCCGGACCGCCCGGTTTTCCTTGGCGGCGGCGCGGCCCTTCGGGGTGGAAATGTCGCAGAAGACGAGCTGCGTCAGCTTTTTGTCCTGTCCGTCGTGCCAGAATCGGAAAACGTTGTTAACGCACATGTTGACCTTGCTGCCGGGATCGTCGGGAAGCATGGGGTTGATGACGCGCTGATCGAGGCCGAGCTTGCGCCCGTCCGAGGTGATTTTCAGCATATTGTCCACGGTTGGGTCAACGGCACCGGAATGGACGGCGGCGGCGCGCTCCGAGAGCTTTTTCACCATCTCCTTCTGAATTTCAGAGGGCTGCGCGACTTCGTTGTGGTAAACGGCTTTCGGCGTGGGAAGGTTGAGCTGGTCGGCGGTCTTGATGTCCGCCGCTTCCTTGAACAGCAGCATCAGCTCCGGCAGATTGTAGAACCGGGCAAAGCGCGTCCGCGCCCGGTAGCCGGTCCCCTCCGGGGCCAGTTCGATGGCCGTCACGGTTTCGCCAAAGGTGGACGCCCAGCAGTCGAAATGAACGAGATTCCGCTCTTTCAGGGTTTCGTACTGGAGGTAACGCATCATTGTGTAAAGTTCGGTCATCGAGTTGCTGACCGGCGTTCCGGTGGCGAACACGACGCCCCGGCTGTGCGTGATCTCGTCGAGATACCGGCATTTCAGAAACATGTCGCTGGACTTCTGCGCGTCGGTGGTGGAGAGGCCCGCCACGTTGCGCATCTTGGTGTAGAGAAACAGATTTTTGTAATTGTGCGCTTCATCCACGAACAGACGGTCCACGCCGAGCTGTTCAAAGGTGACGACATCATCCTTGCGGGAGTTGTCGTTGAGCCGCTTCAACCGGGCCTCCAGCCCTTTTTTCGTGCGCTCCAATTGCTTAATGGTAAACTGCTCTGCGCCGCTGTCTTTGAGTTCTTCCAGCCCGTTTTCAATTTCCCAGATCTGCTCCTGAATCAGCCGTTTTTGACGTTCCAGCGAGACGGGGATTTTCTCAAACTGCGAATGACCCATGATGATCGCGTCGTAGTCGCCGGTGGCGATCCGGGCGCAGAATTTCTTGCGGTTGCGTTTCTCAAAATCCTTTTTGGTAGTGACGAGAATGTTGGCCGAAGGGTACAGCCGCAGGAATTCGGAAGCCCACTGTTCCGTCAGGTGGTTCGGAACGGCGAACAGGGATTTCTGGCACAGCCCCAGCCGTTTTCCCTCCATCGCGGCGGCAATCATTTCATAGGTTTTGCCTGCGCCCACGACGTGCGCCAGCAGGGTGTTCCCGCCGTAAAGCTGGTGCGCCACGGCGTTTAATTGATGCTCCCGCAGCTTGATTTCGGGATTCATGCCGGGAAATACAAGATGCCGCCCGTCGTATTCACGTGGGCGGCTGGAATTGAACAGTTCGTTGTATTTTTTCGTCAGGGTCTGACGGCGCTCCGGGTCTTTCCAAATCCAGTTGTGAAAAGCGTCCTTGATAGCCTGCTGTTTCTGCTGGGCGAGGGTGGTTTCCTTGGAGTTGAGGACGCGGCGCTCCTTGCCGTCCGGGTCGGTCACGGTATCATAGATCCGTGTGTCCCGGAGATTGAGCGTATCCTCCAAAATCCGGTAAGCGTTGGCCCGGTCGGTGCCGTAGGTGACGTAAGCCGCCACGTTATTGTAGCCGACGCTGTTTTTGCCCGAGATAGCCCACTCCGCTGTAAATGTGGAGTAGTTTACCCGGATGCCGTTGCGCACACCGGACGGCGGGTTTAAAAGTTCCTCCATAAACTGCTCAATGTACCCTTTGTCGATCCACGTCGCGCCGAGGCGCACTTCAATTTCCGAGGCGTCGAGGTCCTTCGGCTGCGCGGCTTCCAGCGCCTCGATGTTGGGGGCGATTTTCTCCGCAAGGTCGGGCCGCATTTCCGCCAAAGCCTTGGCCAGCCGCAGCTTGCGGCGCACGTTGCCGGAGAGGTATTCGTCGGCGGTGACAAACGGGATGTTGTCCAGATTGTAAAAGGCTTTCGGAACGCTTGCCGGGTCCTGTTCGCCCAAATTGCGGAAGATGACGCCGCGCAGCTCGTCGGCCAGCGCCTCCTGCGTCTTGCCGGTGAGGGAAGCCATGTAGTCCATGTCTACCCGCGCCTTTTCCGCGATGGAGAGCGAGAGCGCTTCCGACGCGGTGTCCACGGCAGTGACGATTTTTCGCTGCCGGATGGTGCGCTTAGTGAACATGTCGGCCTTGCGTTCCAGATTGCCGTCCTCGTCGATCACTTCCAGAGAACAGAGCAGATAGTACGAAGAATCCTCCGCAAACGCGAGACTGTTGCCCCGCGAGTTGATGAGGCCGTATTTCGCGGTGAAAGCGTCGTAGAGCCGGTTCAGCTCCGCTTGCGCCTGAAAAATCGCCGCATCTGCTGTGTATTCATCCAACTGGAGGTTGATGAGCTTCTGCACACAGCCCCGCAGTTCCACCATACCCATGACGCGTGCTTTGGCGGTTTCGTTCAACTCCGGCCGCACCATGCGGGAATTCTCCCGATAATACAACTCGCCGTCTACGACTGTGTACGAGTAGTTTTTCACGTCGGGGTCAGCCGGGATGGAATCGTCGATTTCCTCATCTTCACCGAGATCGGGCAGCTCCGCTTCTTCAATCTGCCCCTGAAGGTGGGCAACCGCCTCATGGAGCTGATGTGCAAGATCGGCGTCGGGGAATGGTTCGCATGTCGTTTCCATCTTGTCGCCGTACATGCTTTCGTCCCATTGGATAGTCCCAAGCACCATTTCGGGATGATCGGCAAAATAGCTGTTTACGGGAATCCCATCTTCGGTCTGGCCCAAATGGACCCAATCGGGTTCGATGACGATGGGACGGTCGCGCTTTTGAAGAAAGAGAATATCGGTGGTGACTTCCGTTCCGGCATTGGCCTTGAAAGCGTTGCTGGGCAGACGAATCGCGCCCAGCAAGTCCGCGCGCTGGGCGATGTACCGCCGCACTTCCGGAGACTGTTTATCCATCGTATACCGGCTGGTCACGAACGCGATCACGCCGCCAGGACGCACCTGGTCGAGCGTTTTGGCAAAGAAATAATCGTGGATCGAAAAACCGAGCTTGTCATAGGCCCGGTCGGAAACCTTGTAACTACCGAACGGCACGTTGCCTACGGCGAGGTCAAAAAAGTCTTTCCGGTCGGTGGTTTCAAAACCTGCCACGGTGATATTGGCGTTCGGATAGAGCTGTTTGGAGATCCGGCCCGTGATGCTGTCCAGTTCCACGCCGTAGAGCCGGGATGCCGCCATGCTCTCCGGCAGCAGGCCGAAGAAGTTGCCGACGCCGCAGGCCGGTTCCAGAATATTGCCGGTTTGAAAGCCCATGTTGCCGACAGCCACATAGATGGCCCGGATTACCGTGGGGCTGGTGTAATGGGCGTTCAGGGTGGAGGCCCGCGCCATTTCGTATTCCTCGGCGGTGAGCGCGCCGACCAGCTCCGCGTATTCTTTTGACCATGCGGCATTGTCCGGATCGAACGCCTGCGGGATGCCGCCCCAGCCGACGTACCGGGAAAGGGTCTCCTGTTCGTTTGACGTCGCCGTGCGGCCCTCAGCCTCGATCTGTTTCAGGATGCGGATAGCGGCGATATTGTATCCGTACTTGGTTTTCGCGCCGCCCTCGCCCAGATGATCATCGGTGATGCGGAAGTTTCCGGCGGCGGGTTGCTCCGGTGCGATGTGTTCTTTTACGGTGACGGTTTCTCCGGGGAGAACCATGCCAGTTTCCGGCAACGTGACTTCTGTTGAAGGATGAGTATCGTCCAGATTCGCAGATTCCCGCAGAGCCGGTTCATGGGAAAAGCCGTCCTGTTCCCGCTGATATAGGGCGCGGAGGATTGGGGCGATTTCCTCCCACCGGGCGCTTCGCTTGCTGTTATATTTGTCATGGATGTTGATTTCAAATCCCGTGGTGGTGGCAAAAAGATCCGCCACCTCGCCTGTGGTAAGCTCCATCGTATCGGAAGTACCGGCGTAAGTTTCGGAAAGACGCTGGGCCACGCGGGTATTGCCCTCGTTTTTGCGGAAGTATCCCGCAATATTTTCCTTGTTCCGCTGTTCCAACAGGCCGGATGTCAGGGCCTCCCGCAGATCGGCGTCCGTGTGCTCCAAGTCCGCAGCCAGAAATTCCGTAATGGGGCCGTTCCGGGAATCCCGGCGCAGCATATTTTCAAAGTTTTCACGGCTCTCGGCGCGGAAAATGGGATAGGCAAGTGCCGGGTCGCGGAGCTGGACGTCCGAACTGCCGATTTTGGTGACCTCAAACGGCTTACTATCCAGATATACCGTGTCGCCCACCTTGTAGGGGAGTTGGATTGCGGCGCTGTCGGGAACCGCCCGCTGTAACGCTGCCCACTGCTCGTCAGAAAGCGTTATGTCCACTTCATGGGAAGCGACGCCGTTTCCGATGGTTATGGTGTCGCTGGTGCGGGTGATCGGCTGTCCACTCAGATCGGGCGGAGCGGGCTGTTCTTCCTGCGTGTAAAACCGATTTTCCCGGATGAGCTGGGCGATTCGCCGCTGCACCTTCGGCCACGGCAAGTCCGTCGATGTGCTGCCCTCGGTTACGGGAAACGCCGGAAGATTGTCACCGTACTCGGTACGCAGAAAAGCCGCCGTGTTCTTGTCGCGGGCATGTTCCCGCATATACTCGGCAACGGCGTGTTTGTTTTCGATATCGCCGTTCCATTCCTGAATGGCGGCGTCAATGTCGGCCTGGGCCGTGCCGCTTTTTTCCGGCTTCTGCGGCGCGGGCATGGAAAAAGCGGAGGGCTTTTCGCTCTCCGCTTCGTCAATCTTCTGTATTTGTTCCTGCTCCGACGGGAAGAAACTTAGCTGTAAATAAGCTCCGTCAGAATCGTTTCCTCGGCCTGAGCTTTCAGGTCGTTCATGAGGCCCACCCAGCGCATCGGATCGGACGCTTTCAGGTTTTCCGTCACGCCCGCCGATTTCATCAGCTCCGGCAGCATGCGCTCCAACCGTGCCGTCGCCGTCCGTTCGGTCTCCAACAGGTGCGGGTACAGCTTCTCCGACAGCAGCAGGCTGTTGTACAGGACCGGACGGTGCTCCTTCAGATAATTTTTCCGCATCCTCCCGTATTTCCCGATGTTCTCCGTCTGCTCCGTGATCGTCAGGTCGGGAATCAGGTAATCCCCGCTCTTCGTGTAGGTCAGGTTGTTCTCCATGTGTGGCGCTCCTTTCCGCGAGGTGTTCGCGTTCATAATTCTTGACGGTGACTTCGATCTGCCGCAGCACCCGTTCTGACTGTTTGCTGACCGCCGTGCCAAGAGCGGCAACGGTATCGGGCGTGTTGAAATCGAAGATGCTCAGAAAGTCCTCATGCTCAAAGTATTCGTCGGGATCGAGGCCGCAGCGGGACAAAACCGCGTAAGTGATGCTGACGGCAGCGGCGCTTCGGAACTGCGCTCCGATGTTGAACTCATCATATTCCTCTAAAAAGCTGCCGTCAACGATGTGAAGAATGTCGTACTGATAGTCCTGCCAATATTCGTTTGCCAACTGTCCGGCGATCTGTTCCAACTGGTCGGCAAGACCTTTTTCGCCGGAAACGGTATACTCCCGTTCCAGCGCCGCCGTAACCGCGTCCTCATGCTCCGGGCGATATTGCCAAAGGTAAGGGCGGCGGGAATTCTCACTGTCTCCTGTGTCGGAAATATCAAAGACGTACCGGATTCTCGGCTTGTCACCGGAGGCGTCGATGAGCGCGATCCCCTTGCTGCCGCGCCGAACGTACCGGCGCATTTTTTCGTTCCAAAGCTCATATCCGGCGCAGGCTGTTGCGTCGGGGCGCTGGGCATAGATCATAAGCTGCTCATGGTACGGATATTTGTACAGCCGGGCGGCGGTTTTCAGAAAATCCGTCCAGTTCTCGTGACTGGCGGTGATCTGCGTCGCCGTGTGGTCGGCCATTTGCGCCAGAGCCTGCACATTACTCGGCATATTGAAAATCCTCCTTTCGGTCTTTTGGACAAAAAAAGAACAGCCCGAAGGCTGCTCTGAAACAAATTTCTATTGGCAGTTATGCAACGATGAAAAATATTAAAAGCATTACCGCCAATATTATTACAGTTCGAACTGCGCACTTAAAAAATTCTTGAGCCATAGTCATTGAATCTACTTTTTGATTAATAGCTCTAAAATTAGAATATATAATATTCCGAATCTCCAAAAATAGCTTTTTCTTATAATTTGGATCTCCAGTATAAATAAATTGTGGGATACCAATTGCTGAATAGCTTTTCCTGCTAAGCGCGTCGATTGAGTATAGCACTGCACGACAGAGATAAATTATTATGATGCTTGTAAAGGCAACAATCATGCTCAGAACCACAATTGAGTATGATCGCATATTAAGAATAAAATCCTTAACAACGCTTATGAGTATAGTGACGGCCAAGGAAAAAGTACCCACAAATAACGCAGCTTTAGTTTCAACACTTGACCTGCGCTCATCCTCACTCTTTGCATACAACAAAGCAAGTTCGATGGCTTTATCTAAGTTTTCATTATCTTGGAAATTGCAGTCGCTCTCTTCCAACTTATTAGATATACTTTTTTCTTCTCCATCGAGCATTGGCCAAAAAAAATCTCTTATTTTTATCCAGTTTGGCCTTTTAATGTTAACCACCCTCTTGCAGAGCATCCACTATACTGTCGCTGATTGGGTAACCGAGCCTTTTCTCAATCCACGCCCATTGTCCATTAGGATTACATTCTAGAAAAACGTATTTTCCATTTTTATCTAGCACAAAATCAATAGCAGAATATGTAAGACCAAGCCGTTGCGTTATTAAGATGGCCTTCTTGTGAATTTCGTATGGTAAATCAATCCTATCATGAGGAAGAAAGTCGTTTGTCTTTCTCCAGTCTGTTTTACCATCAACGCTTTCCTGAGAATCAATTTTTGCTGCAAATGTCTTTTCACCCACCACAATACAACGAATGTCGTAACCTTTATTTACTTTTTCCTGAATAAATAAAGGAAAGGCTTTAATCCTTTCTGACTCCCTAAGACAATCGTTATCGATTTCTGATGTGAAAATTACTTTCGAGTCATCGCTAATTCCCATATTCCCGGATTTAATTGGTTTAGTAATGCAGCCTCCGGGATGTTTAGTAAATACTGCTTGAACAGAATCAACACAATTTGAAATTACTGAATATGGAATAGTAAACCCTATTTCCTGAGCAATTTGAAGTTGCAATATTTTGTTTTCTGCTTCTCGGATTTTATAGACGTTATTTACCCAAAAAGCATGCCTTAGTGTCTTATAAATCCCCTCAATTAGAAATGAAAGTTCATTCCTAAGATATTGTCTCTCATAATTATCAATCGCGGAAATATACTCTAATGTTGATATCTTTGGTCTTCTAAAGTAAACTGCAGAAACAGTATCTAAATCAATACAACATTTTTTTGTTTGATCATAAAGTTCATATTTGTGGTCGCTTATAGAAAATCGCACATTTACGATATTGGGGATATCTTCAGTATTAAGTCGATAATAGCTACAGCCACGCGCTTTTAATTTTTGAACGATGAAGTCAACTGTAATATCTTCCTTATTGGTGATAAGTAGAATCATCTTCATCATCTCGTTCTCGATCAGCAAAAGTTTTACTATATAGTTCTGGAAATGTCTGCGTTGGTTCATTAACACGTTCACGATCAACGCGTGTTTTTGTCAAGATCGGTGTGCTAGGCTCTTCGTCATCCCGCTCACGGTTAGCTTCTGTTTTTGTGAGTAATTCCAAACAGCTGTACTCTTCATCGTCGCTTTCCCTCTTAACGCGGGTTTCAGTACGTGTCATAACGGAGGAAAGTGGTGCATCGATGAATGGGTAATTGCCTTGTGCTGATTTTAAAACATTAATGTCTTGCTTACTATCGTAGATAAAGGGAATCTCATTACTATTCCTGCGCTCTTGGGCGTAATCTAACAAGATTGGACGGTCGCTCATAATCTCGCACCTCCAGAAGAATTATTTGATATAGCAACTATAACACATTTTATTTTAATAGTCAGCCCATATTAATCAAAATCCGGAAATAGGTCAAGTTTGGCGTATTCGGTGTCGCTCATATTCCGAAGCTTTTCCAGTGCGGAATCTGTCAGGGCCAGAAGCTCTTTTTCCTCCGCGCCAAGGTAACCGCGCATCTGCGTCAGTTCCGCGATCAGGCCCTCCCGTGTCCCGGTATTGTAAATGCACATCAGGTTGATTTCGTCGTTGATAAACATATCACCGCTCCATTTCCGCACCTCTGTCGGGCGCTGTTTTTTTGTGTTCCCGGCTGACCGGCTGGCTCCTGAGCTGCTCTACGACGGATTTTTTCTTTTCGTCATGTTCCCGCCGAGACGCCTCGGCAAGCTCCAGAAGGGAGATTGGCTGACCGGTTTTGGCCTGCTGTTCCAGTTCCGCGACAGTGGGATTTTTTCCGTTGTCGATGACGCCGTCTATCATATCGTAATCATCTTCTATCGACATTTCCGCGCTTTTCAGGTAGTTTTCCGGTTTCAGAAAGGCCGGGATTTCCTTGAAACCGAAGCTGTCCACGTAATGACAGGATACAACGCCGTTCTGCTTTAAGGCAATGATGTCGCTGACGGACAGGCTCGGCCTGTGATAATCGGCGGGATGATCGTTGTTGAATCTGTCCCACAATGCCCCCAGCCTGTCATCCGTACTGCCGGTATCGGTGAGCGGCGCGGTGTAAGCGAGGTCGTAGTTGCCGTGATCCACGGAAACGCCTTTGGATTCCAGCCAGCTCAATGGTTCAAAACGGATGTCCCGCAGCTCGTCGCCATCCTTCACCTGATAAATGGCAAAAGCGTCCTGAGAGGTTTTCAGAAAAGCGGCTTCCCGCTGCTCCTGATGGCTCATCCGATCCTCTATGGCTGCGGAAAACTCCCGGTTTTCCTCCCATTCCTCGCGGCTTACGGCGAACAGGCCGCCGTGCGCCTGAATCTCATCCGGGTCGAACGCCATACTTGCGCCGCAGTCCTCGATCATATAAACGGTGAGGTCCTGCTCAAAAAGCTCCAGCGCCCGGTCTTTGGAGAGGGGCAGCAGATCGCCGTCCAGATACCCGCAGGCTTCCAGATCGTGCACGGTCAAGTCCAAATCCGGCATAGGGTATTTATCCAGCGCCAAATCCGGCGCATCCGGCAGCATGTCCGCCGCTTTGGGCGGGTCGGGCGCTGTCCGCGTCTCCGGTTCAGCTTGCTCATGGTCGCCCAAATTGTTTTTACGGATATATTCCTGTACGTCCTGCTCACGCACGGCGACAATATCCCGAAGAATGTCAAGCGACACCTTTTCCGAGGTTTCAGGAACCAGGTGTTCAAGAAGAAGCGCCTGTTCGTAAGCGGTCGGAATGGAACTGACGCCCTCATCGGCAAACCCGCTTGCCGTTTCCCGCAGGCTCTCCTTATCGTAAAGGGTATAGCCGTATCCGTCCTCATTTTCCTTCAAATAAAGATAGGCGGCGTTGTCCAGCAGATACATCGCCTCGGTTTCCCTCGGCGGGTAAATCTTTTCGATTTCATCCAGCCGCCGCAGAAGTTCATCCGGGGAGTCCGCGCCTTCCATCTTCGCGGCGCTTCGGATGGCGTCGCGTGTGTCCTTCCCGTATCCGCTTTTCAAATCTTCCACGGTGGCCGGGACTTCTTCTTCCATGGAGTTGAGGGGGAACGGCGGTTCCATGACGGAAGCCGTGTACCGGTATGCGTCCGCGGAAAATTGTTCCAGAACGGTATCATACTCTTTCAGGACTTCGCGGAAATTTTGGTCGATGTCGGAGATCAGGCCGGAGGCGGTCTTGTTGATGGTTTCCAGAGAGGCCCGCAGTTCCGGCAGTTCCCTGCCTTCGCTCCATGTGGCGATATAGCCGAAGCTGTTTTCGCCGGTCTGGATGCCGTAATACTGGCAGACGGCGTAGGACACGCTTTCGGCCCCAACTTCCTCGGTGCGCCGGTCTTTCGGCTTCGGCGGCTCGGCGGTTTCGTCGCCCTTGGCAGCGGCAAGCTTGGCCTGATCATAGTTGTGCAGCGTGGCGTGGGTGATTTCGTGAACGGCAGCGGAGACGGTCTGCACCTCGCTCATACCCGACCGGATGGCGATACGCTGGTTTTTCTCGCTGAAATAGCCGTCCGTATTCGGCTCCATCGCCTCAAAAGCAAGCGGAACGGGGGACGAACGCCGCAGCGCCTCCATGAAAATCTCGTACTGCTTCACATTTCCCGTGAGATCGTTTGCCAGCATCGGCAGCGGCTTCCCCTCGGTCTGCGAAACGTCGAAAACAGAAACGACCTTGTACATGGGGATTTTGATTTCCTTTTCCTCCATGATGATCTTGCCGTCCGCGTCCAGCACAGGAGCCTTAGTGTCAGGGTCGAGCTTTTCTTCCTCAATTTTCTTTTTGAACGGCGTAGGCGCGATGATTTTGATACCTTTTTCGCCCCGCATGACGTTTCGGCTGAACTGATCTCGCCATTTGTTGAACCCGGCTACAAGGGTGGCGTCCGGCTTTTGCATATAAATCAGCATGGTATTGTTGACAGAGTAGCGGTGAAAGCGGGACATGGTACGGAGGTACTGCGCGTACCGGTCACTCTGGAACAGGCTTTGGATGCCCTGTTCGATGCTGTCGGTGATCTCTTTCAATCGTTCCTTATTCTTTTCGGCCATAGTGTGCTCCTTTCGCAGATCATAGAATTGAAAAAAGCGCGCCCCCGCACAGGCCGGGATAAACCTATGCGGGAGCGCGCTCATTATTTGTTTTCGGAGCGTATGCTCCTGCTGGGAGGGCGTATTTTCGCTGTTTTGGCTCGTAAACTGTCGGCTTCGCGCCGCCGGTCGCTGTACGGTTCCCTAACGGAAACACAGCGTTTGGGGACAAGATAGCTGACGGCCCCGCGATGCTCCGAGTGCTCCGGTTTCACCTTGTCGGGGTATTTTTCCGAGAGCCGTTTGAGTTTTTGGATGAGTTTTTTATTGTGCGTGTAAACGCTGGCCGTCGCTTCTTCCTCGTTATAGCAAATGATCGTCTCTCGCTCATATTGGGTAAGTTTCATGATCCGCCACGCTTTTTCGTCCCCGAATCAAATTCCAGCTTGAAATTGACGCGCCCCCCGGTGTCCTCCAAAATCACCGTGGCGTCGTAAGTTTTGCCGGTCTTTTCGGAATAACATCCGGTGAGCCTTACGCGCCCGTCCTTCAGGAGCGCGGCGGCGACGGTTTTTGTCAGTGCCTTTTTCTTGACGGAGAAAAACCGGTTGTCCTTCCAAAGCCCAAATCGGCAACCGTCGTTTTCGCAGAAAAAGCCTTTCTTACTCTCGCTCACGCTGCCGCCGCAGCGGGGGCATTTGCCGATAATTTCCCGACCGGAGGGGAACAGCACCTCCGCGCCCTTGACCGGCGTATATGTTTTTATCAGCTCCCGGAGCATGGATGAAATCCCGTTCATAAAAGCGTCCGGTTCCAGTTCTCCGCGCTCCACCTGTTTGAGCCGATTTTCCCATTCGGCGGTCAGCAGCGGGGATTGAAGCTGTTCCGGCAGAACGGTAACAAGCGATACGCCGACCTGAGACGGGATAAGATTGACGGTTTTCTTGGCCTTTTTCCGTTCCACGAATCCGGTGGTGACGAGCTTTTCCAGAATGGCCGCGCGGGTGGCCGGAGTGCCGAGGCCCTTGCGTTCCGCGTCGTCCGGCATCTCCTTTGCACCCGCCGTCTCCATCGCGGAAAGCAGCGTATCCTCCGTGTAGTGTTTGGGCGGCGAGGTTTTGCCCTCCTTGACGGAAACAGAGGAAACAGGGACATTTTGCCCTTCCGTCAACTCTGGCAGGGGCTTGTCGGCCTGTTCCTGCAAATAGGCTTTCCAGCCCGGAACGAGGATTATTTTCCCCTTGGCGGCAAATCCGTACCCAGCGCAGTCCAGCGTAACGGCGGTTTCGGCGTATTGGTACGGACTGCCGACCGCGCAGAGAAGCTGCCGGGAAACGAGCCGCAGGATTTCACGCTCCCCAGCAGGCAGCGCGGAAACATCCGCTTTGCCCGCGCCGGAGGTAGGAACGACGGCGTGATGGTCGCTGACCTTCGCGCTGTCGCAGACCTGACCGGCGTTGAGGTTTTCGGGAATATCCGCGCCGCAGATCATGGCGGCAACGGAGGCAAGTTCCGGGACGGTCCCTTCCATATCATTTGTCAGGAACCGGCTGTCGGTGCGGGGATAGGTGCAGAGCTTCTTTTCATACAGCGATTGCAGATAGTCGAGCGTCTGCTGCGCCGTGTAGCCGAGCAGACGGTTGGCGTCGCGCTGGAGGGTGGTCAGGTCGTAGAGGGCAGGAGCCTTTTCGGATTTTTCTTTCCGCTCCACGGCCCTGACGGTAGCCGGTTTGCCTTTGCAGGCGGCGGCAACGGCCTCGGCCTCCGGCTTCTGCTTGAGTTTCTCGCCGGTGGCGGTAAAGCCGCCGCAGTCGAGATTGACGGTATAGAACGGCTCCGGCTGAAACGCGGAAATCTCCGCTTCCCGCTGCACGATAAGGGCCAGCGTCGGGGACATGACGCGCCCGACGTTCAGGGTGCGGTGGTAGAGAACGGAAAACAGGCGCGTCGCGTTGATGCCCACCAGCCAGTCGGCCTTGGAGCGGCAGAGCGCGGACTGGTGCAGGCCGTCGTAATCCCGGCCCGGTTTCAGATCGGCAAAGCCCTGACGGATGGCCTCGTCCTCCATTGAGGAAATCCAGAGCCGTTTCATCGGCTTGGAGCAGCCCGCCATGTCGTACACGGTGCGGAAGATCAGTTCACCCTCGCGTCCGGCGTCGCAGGCGTTGATAACTTCTTCCACATCGTCGCGGAGCATCAGGGCGCGGAGAATAGCAAACTGCTTTTGTTTGTCCCCGCTTACGGTGAATCGCCAGTTTCCCGGCAGAATAGGTAAATCTTCGCGCCGCCATTTGGTGTATTTTTCATCGTAGGCGTCGGCACTTGCCAGCTCCGCCAGATGGCCGAGGCACCATGAAACGAGGTAGCCATTACCCTCCAGAAACCCGTCGCCGCGCTGCTTCGCGCCGATTACGGCGGCGATGCTTTGAGCAACCGATGGCTTTTCACTGATTACAAGTTTCAATTTTTTACGCTCCTTTCGGTGCTAAAATAGAAAAAGAGCAACCGATTTCTCGATTGCTCTACACGGGGATATTACTTATGTGGTAAACTTGTATTATTCATTTTGAGTAACGATGCAATTTGCTGAGTTATAGAGGATTTTATCTACTTTAGAAAATAGATAAAGGACAGGATGGAGATAAATTATGATTGAAATAGTATTTAGTGACAGTGCTTGTGGCAGTTTGAAAATAGCACAGCATTACGGTCAGGGTGACTATATCGGCGGCTGCACGGGAATTTTCATCAGCAAGCATGATGGCAGCCAACCAACACCGGAGGAAATTTCTGCTGCACAAAAGGCAGCAGAGGAGAAAGAACGTTTGGAATGGAAAAACGCAGTCCCTATGGGTGGAAATCCAAAAGATGTTTTTGGATTTAGTTTGATGTTGAGTGTAGGAGACATTTCTGCTGACGATTTTATTGGAGGACGCCAAAAAACAATAGAATCTTTGTGGAGCATCTATCCCGAGGACCCATCCGATGAGCCATTTGACCTTGCAGACGAACTGCATAAAGGGATTGGGGCAATCCGTAAGCGTTTAACGCGGGATGATGAGGTTCGTGTTTGGTTTAGCAACCAGCCGGATGAAATGTGCGGGTTATACTGGTTTATGTGGGAACTAGAACATCTGGCGGAACAGCCAAAGGCTGTATATATTGTAAAATTGCCGGACTATGAATACAGAGAAAACAATACGATTGTTCGCCATACCGGATGGGGCGAGGTTTCTCCCGGAGAGTGGCATCGTTACACCGCCGGTGCAGAAATTACTACAGAAGTTTTTCGTAAGCACTGTGCGTTAAAATGGGAAACTCTGCAAACCGAAAATGCGCCCTTGCGGGCAGTGCTCAATGGACAACTCCACAGTGTATCAGAAACCATTTACGACGAATTTATACACCATGAAATTGATGCCCAAGGTGATGAGTTTCAAGAAGCAATGGTGATTGGGTCGGTGCTTGGAAAATATCAACTGGGAATTGGGGATGCGTGGGTTGCAAACCGTATTGAAAAAATGATTCGTGACGGAGTATTGTCTGTTGTAAGTGACCCTGTAAAAGGTATGCCTATTTACCACCGTGAATTAAAGAAAAAATAACAAGGTGCCGCCGTTATCTCACCGGCGTTTTAACTTTCGGCGTGATAATGAGATCACGGTAACAGGTTCCGGCGCAGCCGCTGCCATAATAAGAGCAGCCATAGCAGCGGTCATCCTTGGGCAGGGCGGGAGGCTGCTCCTCCCGCCCGTGTTTCGGCTTTTGCACCATCATCCGCTCGAAAGGGCTGTCGGTGAAAAAGGTCATTCGTCCTCACGCTCCGTTTCCTCATCGTAAGTTTCCGGCTCATCTTTTTGCTCAGTTTCTTCGTCAGGAACTTCCGGTTCATCGTCCGGCTCAGATTTGTCGTCCCCGTCATCGGCGTAATCGTAATCATCCGGGTCGGGCCTGTTTTTATCCTTTTTGCCCGGTTTGCGGAATTTGAAGAACCAGACCGCCGTGCCGACAAGAATGGCCGCAAGCACGGCAACCGCCGCGATTCCGGCGCTGCTGTTCTGCTTTTCCGGCTGAGAGTTGGACGAAACCATGGGCGTCGATACGGTCGGCGTGGAAGATGTTTCCGGGGTGGAGACAGTCTTGGATGAGGAAGAACCGGAAACATCCTCGTTGTCGCTCTTTGCCAGCGCAAGCAGGTCCTTGTCCGTCACAGCGTCAAGGAAATA
>ENA-UOOI01000565-UOOI01000565.1-fermentation-metagenome-genome-assembly--contig:-NODE-565-length-46451-cov-6.919023_pt1 | contig 46451 bp, 41 predicted proteins | sample MGYA00245779_ERZ724027 | MGnify/ENA primary metagenome ERZ724027 (study PRJEB28704, sample SAMN03018318) | fermentation metagenome | biome: anthropogenic terrestrial biome; feature: soil; material...
ACACGTAAATTGAGTCATTATGAAGACCCAGACAACACTTTCTGAGTTCTCAACACCCTCTAGGCAAAGCGTCCTACTTAATAAGCTAACTTTTTATTTAAATCAAATTCTTCGCCTGCGGCTCAGAATGACAGCTTTTTATTATGTAATGTTGCCCTAACCATTTATAAAAATATCTTAAATAATCAGTCCTGTTACATAAACAGCAATAATAGCACCAACAGCTACAATAACTAAACTTTTTTCTCTAAATGCTAAGAATAAAGCTACAATAGTTCCAACAATGGCTGTTATGTAATCACCGGTGGAATCAAAAATATCCGGAAAGGTAAGTGCACCTAATACTGCATAGGGAACATATTTTAAAAAGGATTTTATAAAAGTTGATTTTATTTCCTTGCGAAATAAAACCAATGGGAGTACTCTTGGAAGATAGGTAACAAGAGCCATTAACAGAACGGCAATAAAAGGCTTTAACATGCTGTTGCCTCCTCACTATTATTTATTGTTTCTTCTTTATCAGGGAAGAAAATCGCCCCAGCACATGCACTGAGGATTGTAGCAATTATAATCCGAAATCCTCCGGATATAAAAGAAAAAACAGGTATGTATTTCAATAATATAGTGATTAAAACGGATAGCAGAACAATGAATAATATAGGTTTGGATTTTTTGGATGGTGGTACTATTATAGCAATGAACATGGCATATAGGGCTATTCCCATAGCATTACTTATAGATAAAGGCAATGCTTCTGATACAAGTGCACCCATTGCTGTTCCTAAAGTCCATCCTGCAATGGGACCTGTAATCAATCCTAACATAAATGCATAGGATAGCTTGCCTTGTTTTAAGGAGGCCATGGTGAAGGTTTCATCCGTTATTCCAAATCCAAATATCAACCTTTGTTTTATATTAATCTTTGATTCAATTTTTTGAGACAGGGAAAAGGACATAAGCATATATCTAATATTTATGATAAATGTAGTAAGAGTAATCTCAAAGAGTCCAGCTCCGGTAAGGATTAACTCAGTTCCGGCAAATTGTCCGGCAGAAGTTAAATTAGAAAGGGAAATAAAGATAGTCAGCCATACAGGTAACCCTCCTCTGGTAGCCATAAGGCCGAAAGTGAAAGATACCGGTATATAGCCAAAGGCAATAGGTAACCCTTTACGAAATCCATATGTAAATTGTTTTTGATTAAACATTTGTAATTCCTCACTTGTCATTGATAAAACCATAAGTCACATTATAGCATCTAGATTGTAAGTAATTCAAGTGAGAAATATACAATAGAAGTAACCAAATAATAGAAGTAACAAAATAATAGAAATAACAAAATAACAGAAGTAACAAAATAACAGAAGTAACAAAATAACAGAAGTAACTAAATAACAGAAGTAACTAAATAATAGAGGTAACTAAAAATAAAAGTAACTAAAAATAAAAGTAACTAAAAAATAAAAGTAACTAAAAAATAAAAGTAACTAAAAAAAGTAACTAAAAAGTAACTAAAAAAATTCTAACTGTAGTTAAGATTCAAATATGAAATCTATAGTACAGATAGAATTTATAATTAAAGTAGTTTACATAATAATTACTTTTATAATTTTATAATTAATAAATTAATAAATTTCCCAAAATGCCGGACCTACGATTTTGAATCCTAGCATAAGCTAGGTGGGTGACCGCACCTGATTTTCTGTCTTCCGCTGCATAATGGCGGCCTGACATCTAATCAGGAATATAGGAATCCCGTGTTACAAGTGTAGGTTCAAAATAGTAGGGAATCGAACACCCCAGGTCATTTATTTCATAAGTTTATTATAATGAATTTATTGATAGACTTCAACATGTAAATTATAGCAGTACAGTAAACAATTCCAAACAGTCCCAAATAATATTTAAGCACAGATGCGATTCATATCTTCCTGATCTAAAGATTCTTTCTCAAGTAATTCTTCAGCAATCTTTTTTAGCAATCCGAGGTTTTCTTCCATTAATATTTTTGTCTCATTATAAAATGCATTCATTTGCGTTCTGCATTTATTAACCAGATTCAAATCATGACTATCTTCAAGAACTTCCATACTAAAAAGACCCATATCAGAATCCATACCATATTTATTCATATAGTTAAGGATTAAGGAAGAAGCTTTTTGAATATCATTGCTTGCACCGGTAGTAATTTCATTTTCTCCGAATATAAGTTCTTCTGCAATTCTTCCTGCAAGAAGTACTTTAATATTTGCTTCAATCTGTCTCTTTGTCTGGAAAAGAGTATCTTTTGGAATGCTTAAATTAAAACCTCCCGCTCCTTTTACCGATGGAATAATGGTTACTTTAGAAAGAAAATGCTCGGGTAGTAGAAGGGTAGTAACTAATGCGTGACCAGCTTCATGATAAGCTGTAATCTTACGATCTTGATCTGAAATAAAACTTCGATCAATTTTAGGGGAACCTGCAATAACCGTATAGAAAGCAGTATCAATATGACTTTTCCCAATAACTGATTTTCCTTCATTGGCTGCCTGGATGGCTGATTCGTTTAATAGATGTTCAAGCATAGCACCACTAAAATAAACTGTGGATTTTGCAAGTGCATCTAAATCTACATCATCTGCCAGAGGTTTTGATTTTGCATATAAAGATAAGATTTTCTTTCTGGCATTGATATCCGGTAAACCTATTTCAATTTGCCGATCAAATCTGCCAGGTCTTAATAAAGCTTCATCTAAGGTATCCAGCCTGTTTGTGGCACCGATAACGATAATCCCGGAATTTTCATTAAATCCGGACATTTCTGTTAAAAGTGCATTTAAAGTTTGATCCCGTTCATCGTTGCTGGCAGAAAGACTTCTGGCTCTCTTTTTACCAATAGCATCAATTTCATCAATAAAAATTACGGCTTTTTCACTTTTCTTTGCCTTTTTAAATAGATTACGAATACGGCTGGCACCTACACCAACATACATTTGGACGAAATCAGAACCACTCATGGCATAGAAAGGAACATTTGCTTCTCCGGCAATTGCTTTGGCCATTAAGGTTTTACCTGTTCCTGGCGGTCCATAGAATAAGAGACCTTTTGGCATCTTAGCTCCAACAGTAGTATATTTTTCCGGGTTCTTAATAAATCCAATGACATCCTCAACCATTAATTTAGCTTCTGTATTACCTGCAACCTGGTTGAGGGTAACAGTTGAGCTATTTTGTTTCTTCTTATTGGCATCTTTGACTAAGCTTGAGGATGCATTTCCTCTTCGACTTAACCAAATGACGCTTCCAATAACAAGAAAAGTAAAAGTAATTTGAATGAATGTGGTAAAACCATTTATACCATAACTGATTTCGATTCCGTTTAATAGCAAGTACTCAGTAAAATCTGCTGTTTTAGGATTTGGTACAATGTATTCTGTATTGTCATTTGTATTTAATTTTACTTTGAATGTATTTACATTGTCAGTAAATGTTACCTTTTCTACTTCCTTCTTTTTAACTGTTTCTAAAAATAAGGGGTAGGACATATCTTGCTGCTTTTTATCCATAAAGTGATATCCTATTAACCCAGCTGTAATAACCACGAATAATATAGATAGGATAATCAAATACCTTTTTTTCATTTATATACCTCCCAATAAGTAGGCAAGCCAATATAAAGGCAAGCCAATATATGGCTGGTTAATAGATAGATAAACCAATAAACAGATAAACCAATCAATAGGCTTATCAATGGTTTCTCTATTTATTGTAAATGAAATTATTCATATTATCTATATTTAATTAATGGAAAGTAGGTCAAAGGTCCTAGTTTACTAATCGAGCAATTTCTTCCAGCTTCGGATATACGTGGTATAAGAAATCTTGATATGGACAATAATTTTCTTCTTCTGTATAAAAGGAGCGATATCGTTTACAACCCCCTCCGCATATAGGATATACCTTACAGGTTTTACAAAGTGGATTCTTAGGCGTTTCAAATTGAAGAAACTCCCTGGCAGCAGAAGATTGAATCATAGCTTCAAAAGAATCCTCTTTTAGATTACCAAGTTTAAAAGCATCTAAAACGTAAAAGTCACAGGGATAAACACTTCCATCTGCTTCTGTAACCCATTGTATACTGCAATGCCCCATCATTCCACATTGCTCCGCAGGAATACCTTTTAACATATATACCAAATTATCAAACTGCCGGATACTGATATATTGATTATTCTTTAATGCGGTATACCATAGTTGAAAGAAATATATTAAAAATGAAGCATATTCATGTGGAGTCAAGTCGTACTTGTTTAAAGAATTATTTGGAGAAAAATCAAGAGATTTTAAACATGGTATTAACTGAACATATTTAAACTTTCTCTTTTCATAATAACGGAATAGTGTTTGTGGTTTCTTAGCCATTTGTCTTGTAATAACTGATAATATATTGTATTCCACATGAAATTGTTCCAGGAGTTTAATGGCATGATTGGTTTGATCAAAGGTTCCTTGTCCATTGGCACCAATGCGGTTTACATCATGGAATTCTTTTGGTCCGTCTTGTGAGATACCAACCAGAAAATTATATTGCTGAAATAATTTGCAGAATTTTTCATCGATTAGCTGACCATTTGTTTGTATGGAATACTGAATTTTGTTCCCGCCTTTATTTATTTCTTCCACTCGTCTGGTAAAATACTCAAAATAATCATATCCTGCCACAGTTGGTTCTCCACCTTGAAAGGCAAAATTGATAAGGCTTGGTTTTGTGACATATTTCAAGGTTCTATCTATAAGAAAATCAGTGGTTTCTTTACTCATAATACCATTGGATTTTATTTCTCTATGTTCTGATACATCACTATAAAAACAGTATTTGCATTGCATATTGCAAAGGGATGAAGCTGGCTTGATTAGCATAGATAAATTATTCATGGAATCGCCTCCTAATATTAATCATGTATCACTGCAATAGTACTATAAAAATAGTAAAAAGACAAATCCTTTAAATTGATAAAATCATATTTAATATTAGAACTGTAATGAATTATAGAATTAAATCGGATTAAAGGGGAGAACTTTCCTAATGAGGTTAAATAGTAACTAAAAATTATTTATAAAATTAATTAAAATATACATATTGACATATTGAGTATCATATATTATAGTAAAAACATGAAAGATGAATCATGTTTCATATATTTCCGAACAGTTAATACAATAATATATAAAATATGACTTTGAAAACTCGAATTATCCCATAATTTCGAGTACACATTACGGTTCCAAATTTATATTCACATACAAATAATTAAAGTAATGCCTATAAGGTATGAGAGGAGGAATAACATGGATTTTACGTTAAGTAAAGAACATGAAATGGCAAGGACTCTATTTAGAGACTTTGCCCAACAGCAAGTAAAACCCCTTGCAAGAGAGGTTGATGAAATTGAAGTTTTTCCAAGAGGAACTGTTGAAAAGATGCAGAAACTTGGGTTTCTGGGAATCCCTATTCCTAAGGAATATGGTGGACAAGGCTGCGATACTCTGACTTATGTTCTATGTATTGAAGAGTTATCAAAGGTATGCGGTACAACTGGAGTTATTGTATCAGCACATACATCTTTATGCTGTGACCCAATTAAGAACTTTGGTACGCCAGAGCAAAAAGAAAAGTATTTAAGACCATTGGTGACTGGTAAGAAATTAGGTGCTTTTGGTTTAACGGAGCCTAATGCGGGTACGGATGCATCCGGACAGCAAACCAAGGCGGTTTTAGATGGTGATGAATATATTCTAAATGGAAGTAAAATATTTATCACCAATGGTAAAGAAGCTGATATCTATATTATTTTTGCAATGACAGACAAGTCAAAAGGTACAAAAGGAATCTCAGCATTTATTGTAGAAAAAGGTACTCCTGGCTTTACCTTTGGTACCAAGGAAAAGAAGATGGGTATTCGTGGCTCAGCTACATATGAATTAATTTTCACTGAATGCAGAATTCCAAAAGAAAATCTATTAGGTCAGGAAGGAAAAGGTTTTGGTTATGCAATGCAAACTCTTGATGGTGGAAGAATTGGTATCGCTGCCCAGGCACTTGGACTTGCAGCAGGTGCATTAGAAACTACCATAGCTTATGTAAAAGAAAGAAAGCAATTTGGCAAGTCTCTTTCTAAGTTCCAGAATACACAATTCCAAATTGCCAATATGGCAACTAAGGTGGAAGCAGCCAGATTATTAGTATATAAAGCAGCAATTGCCAAGGAAACTCAAAAGAAATATTCCATGGATGCAGCAATGGCAAAATTATATGCTGCAGAGGTGGCAAGTGAAGTAACTAACCTGGCTGTACAGCTTCATGGTGGATATGGATATACAAGAGAATATGATGTAGAACGTATGATGCGTGATGCAAAGATTACTGAAATATACGAGGGTACTTCTGAAGTACAACGTATGGTTATTTCGGGAGGTTTGTTATAATTTTAACTAACAAAAAAAGGAGTGATACTATTGAAAATCATAGTTTGTATAAAGCAAGTTCCAGATACAAATGAAGTTAAACTTGATCCGGTCACCGGTACTTTAATCAGAGATGGTGTACCAAGCATTATAAATCCAGATGATAAAGCGGGTTTAGAAGCGGCTTTAAGATTAAAAGATGAATTAGGAGCTGAAGTAACTGTAATATCCATGGGACCTCCCCAAGCAGAAGCAGTTATTCGTGAAGCATTTGCCATGGGAGCAGATAAGGGATATTTAGTAACAGACAGAGCTTTTGGTGGAGCGGATACCTGGGCCACCTCCTCAACTCTTGCAGCAGCTATTAAAAACCTGGAATATGATTTAGTAATAACAGGACGTCAGGCAATTGATGGAGATACCGCTCAAGTTGGTCCACAGATTGCGGAACATCTTGATATTGCTAATATAAGTTATGCTGAAGACATTAAAGTGGAAGGGGAATATGTAATCGTAAAAAGACAATATGAAGATAGATACCATATTATTAAAGCCAAGATGCCATGTTTAATCACCGCACTTGCAGAACTGAATGAACCTCGATATATGACTCCTGGCGGAATCTTTGATGCATATAGAGAAAAGAAAATCACCGTATGGGGCCGCAATGATATCACTATCGATGACAGTAATATCGGTTTAAAAGGTTCACCTACTAAAGTTGCTCAGTCCTTCCCTAAGAGTGTAAAGGCAAGTGGACAGGTTGTATCTTTTGATTCGGAAGAATCAGCTACATTTATAATAGACAAGTTAAAAGAAAAATTTATATTTTAACCTTAAAGTAAAATCCTCTGTTTCTTAGCGGAGCATAAGCAGGGGTTTTAGGGTATGTAAGGGGTATTTCATAAAATAAAAACGAAAGACTATATAAAATATTTAGAAAGTGGTGAGCATAAATGGGTTTTGAAAACAATAAAGGTATTTTTATCTTTGTTCAACAAGTTGATAATAGAATAACTAATGTATCTTTTGAGTTAATTGGTAAGGGAAAAGAACTTGCGGCAGATTTAGGTACAGAAGTTACAGCAGTATTACTAGGCTATAAAGTAAAACCATTAGCTGATGAATTAGCAGCTTACGGTGCTGATAAAGTAATTCTTGTAGACGATCCTGCCCTTGAAATTTATACTACAGAAGCTTATACCCATGGAATGTATTCTGTTATTGAAAAATATAATCCTGAAATTGTATTATATGGTGCAACTGCAATTGGACGTGATTTGGCACCAAGGGTTTCAGCTAGAGTACATACCGGATTAACAGCAGATTGTACCAAATTGGAAATTGATTCGGAGACAAAGTATTTAAGAATGACAAGACCAGCCTTTGGTGGAAACATTATGGCAACCATTCTTTGCCCTAATTTCCGTCCTCAAATGGCAACGGTTCGCCCGGGAGTTATGCAAAAACTCAAGAAAATAGAAGGAGCTAAAGCAAATTTAGAGGAATTTAATCCTGGATTTGAGAAAAATCATAAATATGTTGAAGTTCTTGAAGTTATTAAGAAACCATCTACTAAGATTGATATTCAGGAAGCTAATATTCTTGTTTCCGGTGGACGTGGAGTGGGAAGTAAAGAAAACTTTGCTTTATTAGAGGAATTAGCGAATACAATTGGTGGTACCATCAGTTCATCCAGAGCTTCTGTAGATGCTGGCTGGCAGGATAAGGAGGTACAAGTAGGTCAGACTGGTAAGACAGTTCGCCCACATGTATATTTTGCTATTGGCATATCTGGTGCTATTCAGCATTTGGCAGGTATGGAAGAATCTGATGTTATTATTGCAATTAATAAAGATCCTTACGCACCAATTTTTGATGTGGCTGATTATGGTGTTGTTGGTGATTTGAACAAAATTGTTCCTATTTTAACTGAAAAGATTAAGGCTGAGATGATAGCAAAAGATAACTGGTAGAAATTGAACCAGGATGTGAAAGAAACTTAACCTCATCAGGAAAATCCTCCGCTTCTGTAAGCTTGGTAAGGACTTACCTGTTTCAGCAGAAACTTGAATTTCTGTTGAATGCCACATAGTAGCAATGAGGTTATGAGCAAGTAGTATAAGCGGATGAACTTGTCTGTGGGGAAAACTTGCTCTCCGGCAAAAACTTGCCTGACGGCAGAAACTTGCCATCAGGCAAGTGGGGAATATTCGCTTTGATATAAGAAAGGATAGTAGGTGTTGATATGAATTATGAAGATATTAAAGTAGGTGACAAAGCCACCGTCAGCAAAACATTTACATCAGAGGATGTTTTTACCTTTGCAGAAGTATCTGCAGATTTTAATCCCATTCATTTAGATGAGGAATTCGCCAAAAACAGTTTATTTGGGAAAAGAATCATACATGGTATGCTTACAGCATCTTTAATTTCAGCTGCTATAGGTACGAAATTACCTGGTGAAAATACATTATATCTTTCTCAATCAATAAAATTTACACATCCCGTTTACATAGGTGACCATTGTGTAGCAGAAGTAGAAGTAATAAGCAAAAGAGATGATAAAAAAATGCTGACACTTAAAACTACAGTTACAACCAATAATGGTGAAACTGAAGTAGTAGTTGGCGAGGCTATCGTTAAAAAGATGTAAAGTACGGCTAATATGAAAAGGGAGCAATTGTTAATAACTAATTTAGTTAGGGGCAATGCTCCTTTTTTTATTCTTAGTTGTTCAATTAACAGAAATGTATTATAATTATCACTAGATGTAAATTAGTTATGGATAAATCTTTAAGAAAGGCGCAAAAGCGCTAGAATCGAGGTTATTATGTCTGGTATTTTTGGCAAAATGTTTGATATGCGAAGTAAAGAAGAAAAACAAAGGGACTTTGAGGCTTATTCAAAAAGAATATTTCCCTATGGAGATTCTCACAGGGAAAAAGTTTCAGAGATACTTTCTGCACTTTATCCTAAAACAAATATAAAATATCTAAGAATGTATTATATCTTATTGAAAGAAGAAACTACTGGAGAGAATGCTGTTGATTTTGAAACTGCGGCAAAAAAACTAACAAAGAAAAGTATGGTTAAGGCTACTCCTGAACTGAATGCAGATTTACATGCTTTATTGCTGGCAGATTCTATAATAGATGAAAATCTAAATTATCCTTCCATTGAAGAATTACGTGCATCAGCAAAGAATTTAATCTCATTAGGTAAGGCTAACATATAAAAATACCTAAGACTTATAGGAAGAATATAAGAGCATTCATTGGTATCAGGTCAGTCTAACAAAAACCTAAGACTTATAGGAAGAATATAGGAGCATTTATTGGCATCAGGTCAGTCTAACAGATAAAAATACCCCTTTTATTGAATCCTATGACATTCATGTTCAATAAAAGGGATTCACTTTATTCATGTTTATTTTTCTTTGATTTCTTCACAATAAAAAATCGTGCTACAGTTCCTTTGCCACGTTTCTTTATATAGAAATATCCTAAAACGGAAAATACCACAGCTCCAATAAAATTAACGAATAGGTCTTTCATAGTATCAATAAGTCCGATGTCTAAGTAACCTCCAAGGTTTAATTCCTTTCCGTTGATGGCTACACTATATATATCATTGATTATTACAGGAGTATTACCACCCGTCGGATCTAATTTTACCGTAGAAATTGTATTGATAATAGTATCTTTTTGCATATCAAAATGGAAGAAGGTATCCATTCCAAATTCAAAGAATTCCCACATAACGCCTATTGTCATGGAAAAACAAAAGGCTACCATTGCCATAAAGAAGGGAGACAGTTTAAAAGATACTCGCTCAGTTCGATTTAATATGTCAACTAGAGAAAATCCAAGTGCCGCAGCTAAAAATCCATTTAAAGTATGAAGCATTGTATCCCAAAATGGAAATATGATATAATACTTTTGTATTTCACCTAAAATCTCAGCCGCAAAAATAAACAACATTATAATAATTTCAAATGTATTAGGCAAATCAATTCGAAAATTCATTTCAATAACACTAGGCATTATTAAAAGTAATAAAGTCAAAATACAAAGAAATACATTTTCATAGTTTCTATTAAAGAATTGAGCAATCATAACCAATATAACTAATGCTCTTAGAATCAGATATATGTAGAATGTACTTTTTTCTTGTTTAATATGTTCTAAAAAAGCGCGATGCTTTTCTCTGATTCTGGGCTTTTTCATAGATGTTTCCTCCTGTTAAATTGTTTTATTAATTAGGCATATTTCTTTTCATAAAAAACGATAGCATACATACCCAGCGTTGTCAACAAACATAATTTTTTAAATAAAAAGTCGCTAAAAAGCAAACTTAAACTTATTAAATAACATCAATATATTGACAGGTATTAATGCTAGTGTAGACATATAATATAGTAAATCCATGGGTGGAATTATATTCTTGACATCCCATTCATGAGAAAATACAATAGTGGTACAAGTTTTACACATTACTATTGTTAAACTTTTTAATGTACAATATAATATAGATATACATATAAGTAGAAAGCTTAGTATATATCATTTTATTATTAATTGCAATACAATTACAGTTAACAGGTTTCGAATGGTAAACATTCTAGGATAGATATAAATGGGATAAATATGGCATATATAATAAATATTATTAATAGCAGTATAACTTAGGTTATAGAAAGAGAGATTATAATGAAATTTAGTAGAGTAGATAAAGATACCATCCGCTGTATCATTACAGAAGAAGATATGAAAGAATATGGTCTTAATATTGAGGATTTCTTTAATGATAAGGATAAATCACGTGAATTTCTTGAAAGCATTGTGGAACAAGCAGAAAAGGAAGTTGGTTACCAGGTAAAAAATGGAGTGTTAGCAATACAAATTATGCCTCTTCCCAGAAATGGTCTGGCAATTACATTTTCCGAAAACGGTAGTAAAAATTTTATGGATATATTTGAGCAAATGAAAGATGTAGAAAATGTTATGGAGGAATACGGCAATACAGATACTAAAGTTAAGAAAACACAGGAAAAATTAGAAACTAAGGAAAAGGTGAAAAGTCAATCCGCATTAAAAATATATAAATTTAAATCACTGAAGGATGTAGAACAATATTGTTGCTCTATTACCTTTGATAAAATATTTACCAGTAAACTTTATAAGAATGATCAAGGTAATTCCTATTATCTTATTATTAATAAGGGAAGACTGTCCGCAGCAATCTATAATGCCATTAGCGATTTAGCTTTAGAATTTGCTGACTTTGTGTCTGACAGCCCCCTATATTTGGCTTATTGTGAAGAACACTATAAATGCCTGATTAAGAAGAAGGCTATTAATATAATGAGAAATATCGGAATGGGGTGATTTTAGTAAGTGCTTATTAAAAAAATGGAGCTATTATATGGTATAACTTGTCACTATGTACTATATAGCTTCCATGACCTTCTCCATTTATGAATTGAAGAGTACTATTGGGTATGTGATTCGCTAATCGTTTTGTATGGCTTTTTCTAATGATATCATTACTTCCGGCTAACACCAAAGTTGGAATGAGAATTTTTTTAAGTTCCTTGTTTTTCATATTTGGTTCTGTTAATATCATTTTCGCTTTTGAATCTTTGGTACATAAATAGGTATGTAATGTTTTGAGATAAAACTTTAGATGAACACCAAAAGGAGTATAATTAGCACCACTTACAATTAATTTTGATAATATATTGGGAGAATGAATAGCAAGTAAAAGCCCAATAATACCACCATCACTAAAACCATATAGAATGGGCTTTTGTATACTGAGTTCCTGTATAAAAGAGGCTACATCCTCCATCATGGTAACATAGCTTAATGTATTTACTTTACTACTTTGGCCATGATCTCTGCTATCTATTGCATATACAGTATACTGCCCAGCTAATTGTTTTACTAACACGTCAAATATATCATGATTTTCACCATTTCCATGGAGAAGGATAATAGGATTTCCTTGTCCGGTCTGCTGGTAAAATAAATCTATTCCGTTCACTTTAATAAACATATTGTAAATCTCCCTTCATTTAAATGGTGCCTGGCACCAAAATGCTAAATTTGGATATTTTGAGTATTCTATATAGAATGATAACACTCCTATTCTAGTAAAACAATGAAAAAGTATATTAGGGATTCATTTTATATTAGGACCTTTTATATTAGGACTTACAAGAATACTCTCGTCCTCTAAGGTGAGAGATGAATTGTCCAAGGCTTTGTCCTAACATATTACCAAGGTTCTTCTACTTATAATATAATCGGGGAATGAATTGTCCAAGGCTTTGTCCTAATATGTTGCCAGGTTCTGCCACTCATGATATAATCGGAAGGGTAGAAAGTAGTAAAGATAGAAAGTAGTAAAGATAAAAAGCAGCAAGATAAAAAGTAGCAAGATAATAAGTAGTAAGGGTAAAAAAGTAGCAAAGATAAAAAGTAGCAAAGATAAAAAGTAGTAAAGATAAAAAGTAGCAAAGATAAAAAGCAGCAAGGATATTTTGGAGGCAGAAGTATGAAATTTGTAATTCAGAGAGTAAGTCAAGCATCCGTAGCAGTTGATAATAAAACGACAGGTAAGATTAATAAAGGATTTTTAGTTTTAATTGGGGTTGGACAAGATGATACTAAAGAAGAAGCAGATCGTCTCATTAAGAAAATGATTCAACTTCGTATATTTGAGGATGAGAATGGTAAAACCAATTTGGCTTTAAAAGATGTAAACGGGGAACTTCTTTTGATTTCCCAGTTTACCTTATATGCAGATTGTAGAAAAGGCAACCGCCCTTCCTTTATTAATGCTGCAAAACCAGAACTTGCAGAAGAATTATATGAATATATTATAGCAGAATGCAAAAAACAAGTTCCAGTTGTTGAAAAAGGGGTATTTGGAGCTGATATGAAAGTGGAATTATTAAATGATGGACCATTTACCATTATATTGGATTAAAGAATTGAAAAACTTGTAAGAAAAGAATTTAAGTTTATTTAAAGTTTATTGAGGTGGCCATGAACAGAAATGAAAAATCAAAATGGAAAAAAATAAAGAATATTCTCCTGCCTGCTTTAGCTTTGATAATAGTAGTAGGGCTAACCAATCTATTTATTAATCAGCAAATGAAGGAAAAACATAAAGATAAAATACTTAATCAGAAGGCTGAAAGTCTGGCAGGTAATAAGTCTAATTCTGACGCTGCAGATGCCATTGAAACGGATAACCCGCAGCAGCATAAATTAAATGAGTCAAATATGGGAGTGGATAATTTACAAGGAAGTAATATTCTTAATAATGAGAGTAGCAAAGATTATGAATATATTAATCCAGAAGGTGTTACTCTGGAATCAAGAATCCGCCCACCAGAGGGATATGTACGGGTGGAAGCGGGTGATGATGACTTTGTTACATTTATGAGGAAACAAGAATTAAAGCCTCATGGCAGTCCTGTACTTTTATATAATGGAAGAGAAAAGGGAAACCAGGCGGCTCAAGCAGCAGTATTTTCTATAGATGTAGGAAACTCTGATTTACAGCAGTGTGCAGATAGTATTATTCGTTTATATGGTGAGTATTATTGGTCAATTGGCGAATATGATAAAATTGGATTTCATTTGACAAACGGTTTTTATATGGATTATCTTAACTGGAGGAATGGCAATAGGATTCAAGTGGAGGGAAATAAAGTACGCTGGGTTAAAACAAAAAGTTATGATGATTCCTATGAATGTTTTCGTGAATATTTAAGGAATGTTATGATTTATGCAGGAACATTATCATTAGAAGAGGAATGTACCAGTATTATAAAAAATGAAATACAAGCTGGAGATATGCTAATAAGAGGTGGCTCTCCGGGACACTGTGTTCTTGTTGTGGATGTTGCTGAAAATCCAGCCGGAGAAAGATGTTATCTTTTAGCTCAAGGTTATATGCCGGCACAGGAATTTCATGTACTAAAGAATCCTTCTTCCGGAGAAAATCCATGGTATAATGAGGAAGATTTTAAAGAAACTATTCGTACACCAGAGTATACTTTTTATGAAGAGAATATAAAAAGGTGGGGAGATGGATTTTAATCTCATTAGGAAATTGCCAATGAATTGTAAATGCCCACTTTGACTCTCATTAGGAAATTGCCAATGAATTGCAAATGCCCACTTTGATTCTCATCAGGAAATTGCCAATGAATTGTAAATACCCGCTTTGACTCTCATCAGGAAATTGCCAATGAATTGTGAGTATCCGTTTTTTATCCCATCAGGTAATTGCGGATAAATTGTGAATACTCGCTTTGACAGGAGGAAAAAAATGATTACAATAGAAAAATCTGCATTGAAAGTTGCAAAAGAAAAACAAGCTGAATTTGTTGTAAATGTAGTAAAAACACCAGTATGCTGCAGTATTGGAGCTATTAATACAGTATCAGCAGATTTATGCAGAAAATTTCAAGATCCTAATCAAAAGTATAGCCCCTATTCCTTTGAAGGTGTTAATATATACGTAAGTAATGAACTGGAAGTAAAAGAGAAAGCAAGTATTTATAAAAGAACTGGAATTCCGGGTCTGGGGCATTTTTTTGGCGTAAGAGGAATTATACCGAAGCAGAGGGATATATAGATAAGTAGTTTGATTTCACATAGGAAAGGAGAGTACTTGGTTGTTACAATACATTAAACTGTCATTTTGAAAATGCAAATTCAGCAAAGAAATTCAGCAAAGAAATTCAGCAAAGCTAAATTCGAAACTCGAAAAATCCCGCTTTAAAAAATCCTGCTTTAAATGATAGCCTTTTCTTAAAATTTCAGCTATATTGAATTTACGTTTAGAATGAAAGTTCTGTAACAGCCTCATACATGTATAAGATGAATATATTAGTTAGCGGTTGTTTATTAGGAATATGTTGCCGTTACGATGGTATAGGGAAACCTTCTGAAGAATTGGCAGAACATATGAAAGAATATAATTTTATACCAGTTTGCCCCGAACAACTTGGAGGATTAACAACCCCCAGGTTACCAGCAGAAAAAATAGATGGTAAAGTAATACTTAAGGACGGCAGGGATGTAACGGAAGAATTTACGAGGGGAGCCTTGGAAACATTAAAAATTGCCTTGATGTATGATTGCAAGTTAGCAATATTAAAGGAAAGAAGTCCTTCTTGTGGATTTGGAAAAGTATATGATGGCACCTTTACGGGGAATATTATTGACGGTAATGGTATAACTGCACAGGTACTTTCAGAAAATGGAATTAAAGTAATTGGAGAATCAAAAATTGATAAGTTAGAAGATATTATTTCTAAAATATGGTAAGTTAGAAGATATTGTTTCTAAAATATAAATAAACATATCAGACCAAAAGTTAAATTATAATTAATCGAAATCTTCTTCTGAAGAAAAACAACAAAAGTTTTTAAAGTAATAAGAATATATAAAAAGTTAAATAACACAAAGGAGGATTTTATATATGAATCAACAAAATGAAATGATAAAAAAACAGTTGGAGCACAGAACCATACGTGAATTTAAGGATCAAAGTATTCCTTCTGACATATTTGAACAATTAATGGAGGTAGGAAGAAGAACTGCAACTTCCAACGGAATGCAGGGCTGTTCCATTGTTCGCGTTACGGATGCAACTCTTCGAAAAGAAATTTCAGAGGTCTGCAAACAGGAATATGTTGCAAGGGCGCCTGAACTTTTGATATTTCTAGTTGACCAAAATAGAAACTGGAATATTGCAAAAGAAAAGAAATGCTTTGAAGATAGCGCAAAGGATATGGATCGATTTTTTCAAGGATTTACTGATGCCTGCATAACTGCACAAAATATAGTAAATGCTGCAGAAGCCATGGATTTGGGAACAGTGTATCTAGGAAGTATTCTCAATGATTCCGAAAAGATATGTGAATTACTAAAATTACCTGAGTTAACTTTCCCAGTAGTTGGATTAGGAATAGGATATCCAAATCAAAGTCCTAGCTTAAAACCTAGAATGGATATGAAACTGCGTGTTTTTGAAAATAGTTATAAAAATTTTGATAATTATTTAGAGGAAATAAAAGATTATGATGAAGAACTGCATACTTATTATGATTTAAGAAATGCTAATAGAAGGGTGGATTGTTTCAGTGATCAGGTAGTAACCAGATTACAGAACGCAGCACCGAAGCGACAGGAAATGCTCCAAGTAATTCATAAGCAAGGTTTTGATTTAAAGTTGTAATCTTATATTTTCAGACGAAACACGGAGAACTGACGGAAGATATCCGTTTTAATCTAAAGTTGTAATCTTGTATTCATATTAATAGGAAGGATTACATTGAAGAAAATAACTTGCTATTAAGTGTGATAATTCTGAGAGCAAATTCAACAAAGCTAAATTATAAACTTGAAGAATTTCATTTTAAAGTGAGATTCTTCGAGCCTAATTCAGCTGAATTTGCTCTCAGAATGACAAATTTTTTATTTTACCTTACTTTATAAGAAATTCCTTGAGCTCTTTTGCAATAGCTGCTTTCATTATATTTATTTGCTATTATTGTGCTTATCTGCTTTCATTATATTTATCTGCTATTAATGTACTTATCTGCTATTATTGTACTTATCTGCTTTCATTATATTTATCTGCTATTAATGTACTTATCTGCCATCAGTGTACTTATCTGCTTTCCCTATATTTACCCACTATTATATATACTTACTTGTTATTATTATACTTATATGCTAAATTTTTTTGTATACAGCTAAAAAAAATTTATATAATCTTGTAATATGAGTTGTTTTTGCCGCTAATATATGTTAAAATATATGAGAAACGAGGATTATCTAAAGTATTTTTTAATATTATTAGGGGACTAAAAATCTATGCTATAGTATCAGATGTCTAAAGTTATTTAGAGTAATGCGAGGAGCTACAATATAATTAATATTTCAATAAGTATAAGCTATAAGGAGAGAGAGGTATTTATATGTTTATAGTGAATGTTAATGGTAAGGATTATCAGTCCGAAACAGATATGGCATTAATGGATTTTCTTCGAGACAAGCTAAGGATTACTTCTGTTAAAAATGGATGTAAGGAAGGTGCCTGTGGAACTTGTACTGTAATTGTTGATGGTAAAACAGTTCGTGCTTGTGTACAAAGATTATCAAAACTAGAAGGTAAAAAGATACAAACAATAGAAGGATTTACAGAAAGAGAAAAAGAAGTATTTTCATATGCATTTGCAGCAGTGGGAGCAGTACAATGCGGCTTCTGTATTCCAGGTATGGTTATCTGCGGTAAATGTTTAATTGATCAAAACCCAGACCCAACAAGAGATGATGTAAAGCAAGCAATTCGTACAAACATTTGCCGTTGTACAGGTTATGCTAAGATTGAGGAAGGTATCCTTTTAGCAGCTAAAATGCTAAGGGAAAATTTAGAAGTACCTGAGGAAAAACCAGCTGCTAAAGTTGGGGAAAGAACTTGTCGTGTTGATGCGGTTCCTAAGACTCTTGGAACAGCTATGTATGCAGATGATTATTATTTTGAAGGAATGCTTTATGGAAAGAACGTATTTAGCAAATACGCTCGTGCAAAGATAATTTCTATTAATATAGAGAATGCTCTTAAGATACCAGGGGTTGTAGCAATATACACTGCAAAAGATATTCCAGGCAGCAGATATGTTGGACATCTTGCAAAAGACTGGCCAGGAATGATAGATATAGGAGAAGAAACCAAATGTATTGGTGATACTCTTGCTATGGTAGTTGCTGAAACCAAAGAACAAGCTGAAGCAGCTGTAAAAGCAGTAGAAGTAGAATGTGAAGAATTAGAACCAATTCATAATCCAAAAGAGGCGGCAGCTCCTGATGCTCATCAGGTTCATGGAGAGGGATTTAAGCATTTTGGAAAATTTAGAATTCCTGAAAATAATCTTTTTGACCATGAAGAAGTAAAAAGAGGAGATACAGAAACTGCATTATCCAATTCAAAATATGTGGTAGAAGGTACATTTACAGTTCCACCAACTGAGCATGCATTTATGGAGCCTGAAACTGCAGTTGGTATTCCAGATGGTGATGGCATTAAAGTTATTACAGGCGGACAAGGTATCTATGATGAATATCATGAAATCAGTGAATATTTAGGACTGCCACTTGAGAAAGTAAGAATTCAAAGTGCTGCTGTAGGCGGTGGATTTGGTGGTAAGGAAGATATGAGCGTTCAGCACCAAGCTGCATTGTGTGCATATCTTACCAAAAGACCGGTTAAAGTATCTTTTAGCCGTCAGGAAAGTATTAATTATCATCCAAAGCGTCATGCAATGGAGTTATATGTTAAAATTGGTTGTGATGAAAATGGTATATTGCAAGGTATGAAAGCAAGAATTACCTCAGATACTGGTGCATATGCATCCTTAGGCGGTCCTGTACTTCAAAGAGCTTGTACCCATGCAGGCGGACCTTATAATTATCAAAATGTTGATATAGAAGGTAATGCTTATTATACGAATAATCCACCAGCTGGTGCATTTCGTGGTTTTGGTGTTACACAATCCTGCGTTGCTGTAGAATGCCTTATTAATGAATTAGCAGAAAAATCAGGTCTTTCCGGGTGGGAATTCCGTTATCGTAATGCTATCAAACCAGGGCAAGTGTTGCCAAATGGTCAGATTGCAGATGAAGGAACCGGTATGGTAGAAACCTTAGAAGCTATAAAAGAAGACTTTGAAAAATATGAAGCAGATCCAAATTACTATGTAGGCATAGCTTCTGCAATGAAGAATGCAGGTATAGGCGTAGGCATTCCTGATCCAGGACGTTGCAACTTAAAAGTTATAGATGGAAAAGTTCATGCCAGATCTTCTGCAGGTGCAATAGGACAAGGAATACAAACGGTATTATTACAAATGATTGGTGAAACAACTGGATTAAGTCTAAATCAAATTGTTATAGAACACCCAGATACTAAGTATACACCAGACTCTGGAACTACAACAGCTTCCCGTCAAACTGTATTTGCAGGTGAAGCAGCCCGTCAATCTTCTTTACAATTAAAAGCAGATCTTGACAGTGGACTAACATTAGCTGATTTAGAAGGAAAGGAATACATTGGAGAATTCGATTTCAAAACAGATCCAATTGGTTCCCCAAAGGAAAATCCAGTTAGCCACATTGCCTATGGTTATGCATCACAACTCTATATTCTTGATAAAGAAGGAAAAGTTGTTAAAATAATTGCAGCTCATGATGTAGGAAGACTTATTAATCCTCTTTCCGCTATTGGACAGATAGAGGGGGGAGCAGCTATGGCACTTGGATATGGATTAACAGAAGACTTCCCATTAAAAGATGGTGTTCCTCAGGCTAAGTTAGGCACATTAGGAATATTTAAATCTACTCAAATGCCACCTGTTGAAGTACATTTTATCGAAAAGAACCCATCTGAAGTGGCATATGGTGCTAAAGGTTTAGGTGAAATTGTTTGTGTTATGGGTGCTCCTGCATTACAAAACGCTTATTATAAGAAAGATGGCGTATTCAGATATAAACTGCCTTTAGAAAATACTTTTTACCGTAAGCCTAAAGCTGTTAAAAATAGCTAATAGCTAAATACAATTACTAATATAGTATTTTATTGAAAATATAAATATATAATGCATATAAAAAAGGACTAAACGAAACCTATTTAGGATAAGTAGTTTAGTCCTTTGCCTTATATATTATGACAATTTATAATCAAGACCTTTAAAATGAATCATTTGAGAGGCATTTAGTCCGCACTGGACAATTCCTTTTTTACCTATCATGGATACACCGGTGTATTTAAATAAAGTGGAATCTTCATCACGAAACGCTGCTTCTTGGTTTACTTTTATTGATGGGTTATTTAATATTTGGATAAAATCATATGTTTGTGTACCCTTTTGATTACTTAATTGATAACCAATGTTTTTTTTCTTACTACTTTTAACAACAATACCATTTTCATCAATAATATGAATCTCAGTTAGCCCAGTCTTTTTTGTAAGTCCAATTAATTCCTCATTAGAAAGGTCTTTTTTCACTAATAAATTAGCGATTTCTTTGCTTACTTCAATCATCTGTTCTCCAATGGTAGTATCAAACTTCTTCATAATATTTTTAAGGTTATGGGCTACTTTTAATAATTCCTCAGTTCTTTCTGTGTTGAGTGCATTATTCTCTAACTGAATATTCATGATTTGTGCCATCCCTTCAACAGATTCTTTACCTAACATACTTTTTTGTACTACATCATCGGCACTCTTTGAGATAAGGTCAGTACCATGGGCATGATTAACTACATCCTTAGAAATATTTTCAATCAAAAGGACAGCTTCTTGCACTGTATTCATAATATCATTTAGATTATTCTTAGCCTTATTTGTAACATTTACTCCATTATTTACTTCCTCCATAACTTGTTTCATTGATTTAACTGCGTTAGTTACTTCAGACTGTACACTATATATTAAATCGTTGATTTTTTCAGCAGCATCTCTAGTTTCTTCAGATAATTTTCGGACTTCTTCAGATACAACAGCAAAACCTTTTCCATGTTCACCAGCTCTGGCAGACTCTATTGCAGCATTTAGCGCTAACATATTAGTCTGTTCAGATATGGTTTTAATAGTGGCTGTAATGGTTCCAATCTGGGATGAAGATTGCTCTAAATTATTAATAATATCATAGGTTGACATCATATTATTTTTTACTTGTGTCATTGTTTCAGATGCCTCTGAAACTGCAGTCCCCCCAAGTGATGCAGTATTATTAGCATATTGTACACGTGTAACAGCAGAATTACTATTACCAGCAATATTTTTTTCACTTTCTACTAATTGAGCTGTAGAGGATGCTACGTCCATAATCATGTTAGTTGTTTCTTCAAATAATTGATTGATATATATAAGCCGTTTATGTAAATCCGTCATTCCATCGGTTGTCTTACCAGTCGTGTCTTTTATTTTATCTGCAGACATCTCAATAGAAACAGCAGAATGTAAAAGTTCATAAATCCAATTGCTAATAATAACTCTTAGATTTTCAAACTGTTCTACAATCTCATTCAAATCTCGTTGTTTTGAATGAAACTTAATTTGGGAATTAAAATTACCCTCATTAAACTGATTTAAATTTCGTTTGAGTTCATTTAATAACCGGTATATTGCCTTATTACAAATAGTCACTGCAAAGCTGGTAGTTAATAAGGATATGCATAAAAACAAAATAATTGTAACCCAAAAACTTAATTCTCTTTTCTCTGCTACTGTGGCTATTATTGCAAAGATTAGCGTATTCAATGCTGTAAGTAACATAATTTGCTTTAGATTCAATTTCATTTTCAAGTATCTACCTCCATTGTATATAACTATGACATTGTAATAAGTTAACTTATGTGCAATGCTATGGAATAGCTATAGTGAATTTCACTAAATAATATAGCTATAATACATTAATTTTATCATATTTATTAGAAAATAACTAGTCTTTTTGAAAGTTTATGTAGGTGTTAGTTTGTGATTACTAAAAGTTAATATAAGGGCTTTACTATTATTTGTTATTGGATGAACTCTTGGAGAGGCTCAATACGGGCACCGAAGGAGAAAGGTGAAAGGCCAAACTTTCAGGGAAAAGGACAGAGATAGGTAACATATCCTACAAATATAAGATTATGAGAATGCTTTGACTTATTTTTTATATTTTTCTATCTGTACCTCCACAAATTTACTTAATGGAAAGGCGTTATCATTATCTTTCAATGTGGAAATAGGCGGATAAGTTGGACCAATTCACCAATCTTTCGAGTCGGAATAAAAAAATGGGTGTGGGGATGATTACATATCTTGTTAATACATGTTAATTGGTGTTGAAATATTTGTAAATATGTACTATACTATTACATAAGGATGTAAAAATAAGATACTAATTGGTTAATTAAAATAGTTTATAAGAATTCAAATCAAATTAGGAGGTGATGTTTTGAAATTAGTGCTTGAATTTGTTACAGATAAGAATATATTTCCTATTGAATACCGCCGCACTTGCATACATTTTTTAAAGGAATGTCTTAATAATGCCAATGATGGAAAATACTATGAAGATTATTATGGAGGTACAAATACAAAAAGCTTTACGTTTGCAGTATTTTTTGATAAACCAAGCTTTGGTGAGAATTGCATAGAACTATCATCCAATCGTGTGAAGATGCTATTCTCAACTTCAGATAAATTAACAGGTTTAATTTTTTATAGTAGTTTTATTGAGAAAAAGAATAAAAACATAATGCTGTCCAATGATAATTCTATGAAACTTCAATACATAACTAAAGTAGCAGAACCAACTATTAAGAGTGACAAGATTCTTGTCAAAATGAATTCTCCGCTTATAATTCGTAACCATAATAGAGAATTAAATAAAGATTATTATTATGCTTATGATCAAGAAGCTTTTGAGAAAGAGGCAATTAGAACCATTAGACATCAACTTGAAAACCAAGGATTCGGAGACAAATTCTTGGAAGGATTAAAAATAACACCAATTAAATGCAAAAAAGTAATTGTTAAGCATTATCGCTGTAAAATCGAAGGAAGTTTAGGAAATTTCTTGATTGAAGGACATCCAGCAATTCTTAACTATTTGTTACAAAGCGGTATAGGCTCAAGAAAATCAGAAGGGTTTGGAATGTTTGAATTACTGACAGATGAAGTATAAAGGGGGTGGGAGTAAAAGATGACAGAAATATTTGATTCTAAGTTAGAGTGTATTGATTGGCGATATTCCGCTGCAATATTAGGATTAATTAAATACTTTAACTTTTATAATGAGCAGTATGATAAGATACCATTTAAAGAGAATAAAGATAGCATTGAATATAATATTGGAGATATCACAGAAGACAGGTATCTTACTTTTGCTGAATATGAGTTTCGAGATGAAATGCTTCATAAAAATATAGAAAATTTGTTATATGATGATGAGTTTCAGGAAGAAAAGATTAAGCTCATTAATGAAAAGCTAAAGGGAAATACAGTTATGAAAAAAGTATTTGGTAAAATAAGATTTGATGGCTCCAATAAAAAACAGATATTAGACATTATTGATAATAATAGAAAGCTGATAATATATGAAACTTTCAAGAACAAGAAAAATTTATATGCCAATTACTGTAACACAAACCTTTTTATGCAAGGTAAACAACAACACTGTAGATTAGTTGGATACAATATTGATGAAGTACGAAAAAGTAAATCAATTGCTTATAATTTTAATGCCGATACGTTTGTTAGTGTAGATATGATAGAGTTTGATTTTATACCATTTGCATTTACAAACACCTATGAATCATTTTTTGTAAATAATAATTCATCAATTACTAATTTGAAAAAGACTAATTACCACTTAGCAGCATTAATTAAGCAAGAGCAATCAGATAATAATGAAGGAAATGCAAGAACAGCGTTATTTAAAGAAATTATTCAAAGTGCGGAATTCATTGATTATGACGTGGAAGTTATTGTTAAGAAAAGAGATGCAGATTATTTTGAATCATTATTTATACGGAAAAAAGCTATTGAAATATTAAAGTCTATGAGCGATATTAACACTTTCTCAATATCTTATAAAATAAATGATAACTATTATATTAATATTCAAAAGGAAGTAATTAATTGCATTCTAAATGAACTAATGACGGACTATTTAATTGAATTATTATTAAAATCAAAAAGAAATTACAGCTATGTAATTAGTAGATTAATTGGGTTAAATCTAAAAATAAAAGGAGTGGAATCAATGAACGATAAAATGAAAGGTGCATATAGCTGTGCAAAAAAAGTAGTAGAAAAGATTGAAAAAAATAAAATACGCTCCTATAGACAGAAGCTAATAAGTGCAATTGTAGCAGAAGATTATAGTAGGGTATGTGATGTCTTATTACAACTATCTTCTTATTCTAATGTAACCTTTCACTTTGCATATGACTTGTTTGAGGATTTTGAAAAAAATAAAGATATCGCATATACATTTATCAATGCATTAGAAGCTAATGATAGCACAAAAATATCAAAGAGTGAAAATTAAATGTAAAAGTAACGATAATAAGGAGGAAAGTTCATGAAAAAATCACTTACGGTAACAGTAGTTGCTAATATGACAAGTAATTACTCAGAGGGGCTTGGCAATATTGGAAGTGTACAAAAGGTATATAAGAATCGAAAGGCTTATGCAACAAGAAGCAGAGAAAGCCTTAAAAATGCAATTATGGTTCAAAGTGGTATGTATGAAGATTTACAAACAACGGTTGATGGTGCCACTCAGAAGCTGGTTTCAAAAGAATTAAATGTATCAAATTGCAGGGCATTGGAAGGCGGATATATGAGTACAAAAGGGACTACCTTTGTGAGAAACAGCTCCTTTTATTTGACAGATGCTATTTCATGTGAGAATTTTATAAATGAGACAAGGTTCCATAATAATCTATATCTTGCAAATAATTATGCAAAAGCCAATGAAATTAATTTACAAGATAACGCAGGAAAAGCAGGACTAATGCCTTATCAGTATGAATATGATAAATCATTGAAAATCTATAGTATGACAATTGATTTAGAGATGATTGGAATCGATAAAAACTTTCAAGAAGAGGCTTCTGCCGAAGAAAAGGTTAATAGAGTACATAAACTTTTAGATGCTGTTGCCAACTTAAGTTTAATAGTTAGAGGAAACTTGGATAACGCGGAACCACTTTTCATAGTGGGAGGATTGTCTGAAAGAAAAACACATTATTTTGAAAATGTAGTAAAGGTTCAAAGCGAACAATTAGTTTTATCAAAGGATTTAAAAGAAAAAATCGAAGAAGGATATTATGTAGGATTACTACAAGGTGGTACATTTATAAATGAAATAGACATTATAAAAGAATTAAACCCAATGAGTATAAAAGAATTTTTTAATGCTGTTAAGAATGAAGTAAAACAATATTATGGACTATAAAAGGATGTGAGTGAATTGGAGGCATTAAGGATACATTTAAAGCAGGCAAGTGCCAATTATAAAAGAGAAGAGATAGTTGAAAACAAAATGACTTATCCGCTTCCTCCTTTTTCGACAGTAATAGGTGCTTTACATAAAGTGTGTGGATTCAATCAATATCACCCTATGGATATTAGTATACAGGGGGATTTTCATAGTTTAGGTAAAGAAGCATATATAGATCATTGTTTCTTAAATACTACACAGGACGATAGAAATATTCTGGTAAAGATGTATAATCCAGAGTATCTTTCGTCAGGATATGAAAAAGTTGCATTTGCAATGAAACCACAAAATAATAGTTTTAGAAATAACATTACAATTATGGTAGAAAATGAAGAGCTAATCAAAGAATATCAAGACTTAAAGGAATTAAATGATAAAATCTCAGGCTTTAAAAAAGGAAAATATACCGATTGCTTAAAGAGGATAAAAGCTAGGAAAATATCATTAAAAGACAAGAAAAAGCAATTAGACAAGCATAGTATAAGATATAAGAAAGTTGAGTTAAGGGAAAAAGAAATTATTCAGTACGAAAAGAGTTTAAAAGAAAAAGTAAAGATTTTTGAAGAAGAAAATTACAAAAAGCCAATAGCAAAGTTTAGAACTTTAACAAAATCCCTTAAATATTGCGAAGTCCTATCTGATGTAGAATTAATCATTCATGTAAAAAGTGATAAAGATGTATTAGATAAGATATTGGAACATGTATATGATTTAAAGTCACTCGGCAGAAGTGAAGATTTTGTTGATGTGATATCTGCGTCAATAGTAGAATTAGATGAAAAAGCGGACAGAGAATACAAATCGAACTACCATGCTTATATAGATGCTGATTTAGTGGATGGGGAAAATGAAGATATTATATTTAAAGATAAGAGATATGGAATTCCTGCCCAAGGAACAAAATATTACTTAAATAAAAACTACATATTTTTGGATAAGAATAGAACAAAGCGAATATTTGAAAAAAAGAAAGTTTACTATATGTCAGACTACAAAGTGGATACAGAATCCAATGGAGTATATATTGATAAATCAGGAGAAAAACCACTTATTGTTGTTTTTGCATAATGGAGGGAAATTTTAAAGAGGTTACGAGGAGGGGTTATTATGGATTTAGAAAAATATTATGCAAAGCCAGGTAAAACTTTACTTGAACATACACAAGATGTTAAAGAACAATTAAAATTAATGAAAGAGTTCGGCTTAATTAAGAGTGATAGGATCTTTTATTTAGCGGATAAAGCATGTTATTGGCATGATTTTGGTAAGGCAAATAGAGAATTCCAGAAAAGAATACAAAATCATACTAAATTCAATGAGAATATAGAGATAGCGCATAATGTGTTATCTCTATATTTTATAAAACCTGAAGATTTTGAAAATGAAGAAGAATATATGAAGGTTGCCTATGCAGTTTTAACCCATCATAATTATTGTGATGAAAGCGAAGTAGTAAATTCAAAAGGTGAATTAATAGAAGATTTGTTAAGTGAATTTAAAAATGATGTGAAAAGTATTGGCTCAAGGAAACTAAGAAAAATTTTTAGTATGGTTACAGATGATGAAACAATATTAACAAAAGGGCTGCTACATAGATGTGATTATAGCGCTAGTGCGGGTATTAGGGTAGAATATAATAATGATTTTTTGACAGCCAAGCTAGCCAGTATGATAAATGAGTGGAAAAGAAACAATCCGGAGACAGCTTGGAATTCACTTCAAAAGTTTTGTCAAAAGAATGCTAATAAAAATATAATTGTTACTGCGCAAACTGGAATGGGGAAGACAGAGGCTGGGTTATTATGGATGGGTGATAATAAGGGCTTTTTTATTTTACCAATTAAAGTTGCTATTAATTCCATTTATGATAGGATTACCAATAATATTTTACATAATGAGAATATAGGCAGCAGAGTTGCACTGCTTCATTCTGACATAATGACATATTATGCTGGAAAAGCAAATGTAGATGAAATTACAGTTGGGGAGTATTACACTAGGAGTAAACAACTTTCCATGCCAATTACGGTAACTACTTTAGACCAAGTTTTTGACTTTGTATTTAAATATCCAGGGTATGAGATGAAACTAGTAACACTATCCTATTCTAAAATTATTATAGATGAGATTCAGATGTATGGACCAGATTTACTTGCCTTTTTAACATATGGAATTACAATGGTGAATAAATTTGGTGGGAAAATTGCGATCTTGACAGCAACCTTATCTCCATTTGTAAAAGATATCTTGATAGAAAAAGGTTTCATGGAAGAGGTTGTAGAAGCAAGCTTTACAAATGATTTACAAAGGCATAATGTAAAAGTGTATGAATCTTATATAGACCCCAAAATAATAAGTGAAAAGTTTTATGAAAATAAAAATAATTTTCTAGGTAATAAAATTCTTGTAATATGCAATACAGTAAAAAAGGCTCAGGAAATTTACCAGCAATTAGCTGAATTAATAGATGAAAGTGAACTGAATATTTTACATAATAAATTTATAAAGAAAGATAGAAGTGAGAAAGAAAAAGAAATATTAGAATTTGGAAGAACCTATGATGATAACAAAAATGTAAATTTAAGAAGTGGGATATGGGTATCTACCTCTATTGTTGAAGCTAGTTTAGATATTGATTTTGATTATATATTTACTGAACTTTCCGATTTAAATGGTTTATTTCAAAGACTAGGGCGATGTAATCGGAAAGGAATAAAAGATGTATCAGACTATAATTGTTTTGTCTTTACCGAAATAGACAGGAATATATTAAGACATGGGGATAAAGGATTTATTGATGACACTATATATAAATTATCAAAGGAAGCAATAAAAACTGTAGATGGCATCTTGTCTGAATCAATGAAAATGAAATTAATTAATTCCTATTTTACAACAGATAATTTAAGTAAAAGTGCATATATACGTGATTTTAATGAAGTATATGACTACATTTCTAGTCTTGAGCCAAATGAAGTGGAAAAAAATGAGGCAAAACTAAGAAATATTTTATCATATTCTATTATTCCTGAAGATGTTTATTATAATAATTATGACTTAATAGAAATGAATTTAGAAAAATTACAGGAACCTTCTATTTCACTTGAGAAAAAAACACTTATGATAGATGAAATTAGACAATATACATTGTCTGTAGAGCCCTACATTTTAAAGCAATCAAAAGTTACCAATGTTATTAAAATAAACCGAGATGAAATAATTAAAATTATTGATTGTTATTATACAAAGTTGGGATTTCAGATGAAAAAGAATAATGGATATACCATATTTTAGGAGGGTAGAATGTGGAAAAGCAAATAACAGGAGTTATGATGTATTATTTTTATGTGTGCAAGCGTAAGTTGTGGTATTTTCATAATAATATTCAAATGGAACAGGAAAATGAAAATGTTGCAATTGGTAAGTTAATTGATGAAAACAGCTACAAAAGAGAGGAGAAACATATTAATATTGATAATGTAATAAATATAGATTTTCTGCGATCTGAAGGTGTCTTACATGAAGTGAAAAAGAGTAATAAGATTGAAGAAGCATCCATTTGGCAAGTAAAGTATTATCTTTATTATCTAAAAAAGCACGGAGTAGATATTAAGGCAAAAATAGATTATCCTTTATTAAAACAATCGGTTGAAGTGGTGCTATCCAGTAAAGATGATGTAATTATTGAGAAAAACTTAGAAATAATAGAACAGATTATTGAAGAACATATACCCCCATCATTCGTAAAACAAAAAATATGTAATAATTGTGCATATCATGATTTGTGTTTCATTTAGGAGGATACTATGAAAGAAAGTTTTTATGTCTATAATAATGGTTCCATAAGGAGAAAAGACAATAGTCTTCAGTTCGTTAATGAAGAAAATGAAAAAAGGGATATTCCAATTGAAAGAGTAAATGATATATATGTAATGTCTGAAATGACATTCAATACAAGTTTAATCAATATTCTTTCCCAATATGGTATAACGGTACATTTTTTTAATTACTATAATTTTTATACTGGAAGCTTTTATCCACGTGAAAGTCTGTTATCTGGCAACTTATTAGTACATCAATCTGCACATTATCTTAATTATGAATATAGATTAGTAATCGCTAAAAAGTTGGTTCAAGGGGCTGCTGCTAATATTTACAGAAATTTAAGATATTATAATAGCCGCGGAAAAGATGTGCAAGCATATATGAATGATATTGATAATTATAGAAAGCAAATACCCCATTCAAAAAGTATCCCTGAACTTATGGGGTATGAGGGAAATATACGACAAACGTATTATCAAGCATGGTCAATACTAATTAATCAAAATATTGACTTTGAAAAACGGGTAAAACATCCACCTGACAATATGATAAATAGTTTAATCTCATTTGTAAATTCACTAATATATACAAAAACTTTAACGGAAATATATCAAACCCAGTTAAATCCAACAATTAGTTATTTACATGAACCTAGTGAAAGAAGATTTTCATTATGCCTGGATATTTCAGAAATATTTAAGCCTTTGATAGGGAATCGCCTTATTTTTTCTTTATTAAATCGGAATCAAATTAATACTAATAGCTTCACAAAAGAACTCAATTTTTTACACTTAACGAAAAATGCATCGAAAGTTATAGTTGGTGAATTAGAAGAAAGGTTAAAAACAACAATAAAGCATAAAGATTTGGGTAGAAGCGTATCATATCAGTATTTGATAAGATTAGAAGCCTATAAATTAATTAAACATATATTAAATGAAAAGCCATATGAACCTTTTGAAATATGGTGGTAGTCGAGTTTTGAGAGGGGGGTAGTGGAGTTGTATATTATATTGGTTTATGATATTGTTACAGATGAAATGGGCAAAAAGATTCTTCCAAAAGTATTTAAAACATGTAAAAAGTATTTAACCCATATTCAAAATTCTGTTTTTGAAGGTGAATTATCTGAGTCTCAATTGATGAAATTAAGAATCGAAATTAGAAAATATATTAGAGATGATAAAGATTCAATTATAGTATTTCAATCAAGAAGTAATAAGTGGCTTAATAAAGAATTTTGGGGTATGGAAGATAATAAGATGTCACATTTTATATAAGTATATAAATAAAATTCTGTCGACCCATAATTGTGTAAAATTACTGGATAGTTGACAAAGCTAAGCTACATAAGGGTTTCATGAAGTTATTTAGTTTTTTTAAAATATCAAACAAGATATAATATGACTTAATTTTGTAAGAATATAACCATATTGGAATGTAAAGTCTATATCTATCTTTGTAACACTGTCTTTATATACGTAAGAATATAACCATATTGGAATGTAAAGATTTATGAACTTGACAGCAAAAAAGAAAATACTGGTAAGAATATAACCATATTGGAATGTAAAGATAGCTGTTGGAGAAGGGCAACATGGAACTGCTCGAGTAAGAATATAACCATATTGGAATGTAAAGTGGCTCCTTTATACGTCTTAATTCTTCCGGAGGAAGGTAAGAATATAACCATATTGGAATGTAAAGACTATAGACGTGCTACCAATTAAAAACAGTATTATAGTAAGAATATAACCATATTGGAATGTAAAGGAGCCTTGCACGTATTCACAGAATCGGACAAAAGAGTAAGAATATAACCATATTGGAATGTAAAGCCACTTGGTATCTTTACCTTGTCGAATGGAATTGTGTAAGAATATAACCATATTGGAATGTAAAGAAGACACTTATGGTGGGTCAGCAAGATATTTACTGTAAGAATATAACCATATTGGAATGTAAAGTATTTAGAAGAGCTGCTTTCATTATCTACCCCCTCGTAAGAATATAACCATATTGGAATGTAAAGACGTTATTTACCACTAAAAATGTTTCTGTTTTACCTGTAAGAATATAACCATATTGGAATGTAAAGGGAAGTGTTGAGGTGTGATAAGAATTTAGCCGGGAAGTAAGAATATAACCATATTGGAATGTAAAGACTTATAAGTTTTCTGTGCGTTTCTCTTCCGCTTCTGTAAGAATATAACCATATTGGAATGTAAAGATACTATTTAATACCGAAATGGTAAAAGCAATACTGGTAAGAATATAACCATATTGGAATGTAAAGTATTGTATCAGAACGTACATCTGCTAAAAATTGATGTAAGAATATAACCATATTGGAATGTAAAGGAAGAAATTAAATCTTTTTTAGTAAGTAAAAGTATGTAAGAATATAACCATATTGGAATGTAAAGCTTGAAACAGTTATAAAAATTATAGGAATATCATGGTAAGAATATAACCATATTGGAATGTAAAGCAACTACTGACTGATAGCTTATTTAAATTACTTGGTAAGAATATAACCATATTGGAATGTAAAGAAAGTGGCGTAAGCTTTGAAGGAAGGTTTAAAAGCTGTAAGAATATAACCATATTGGAATGTAAAGTTTAAATTGACAGAAGTTATGTTGTTGGAAATGTCGTAAGAATATAACCATATTGGAATGTAAAGAGAGGACATATAACACGAAGATTACAGCGATGGGTGTAAGAATATAACCATATTGGAATGTAAAGATATTCGCATTGCTACGGCTTTAGTATTGGAAGCCAAGTAAGAATATAACCATGCTGGAATTGAAATACCATCAAAATATTAAACACTAATCAATCAACAACTGCACCTACTATCCGGAATCTATTGCACTTTTTTACCGGATAGAGGTGCACTAAAATGCCGAAAAGAATGCATTTTTTAAATGGTATATCCAAATTACTAATTTTCATTATCTATTACTTTGCATATTGCTATCGGAAGCTTGTTAATCCGCATTTTTCCATCTTTTTGTGGAATAATCAATTTTTTTAATGTGCCAGTGTGACTTTTGTGTATAAGTTTTTTGATATCTCAATTTTGTGGTACTTTTTCTCCATATTTCTGTGGTCTAGCGTTTGCCAAATTGCCATGGGGATAATAGCCGAAATTCGTTTATATACTGCAATGATGCTATAGTTACATTATATCAGATGGGAAGAAAAGTCACTTTGTACATAGCCCGGTTTTAATTTGACAAAACACGCATAAAGTGATAGATTGAATCTGCTCTTATATCATTTAAGGAGGACACAAACGAATATGAAATGGGGAATTATCTCAACTGGTACAATTGCACATAATTTTGCAAAAACTGTTGCAGCTATGGGTGGGGAAACAGAAGTATATGCTGTTGCTTCACGGAGCAAGGAAAGCGCGCAGGCTTTTGCAGACCAGTACGGTATCAAAAAAGCATATGCTAGTTATGAAGAACTGGTTAACGATGATAATGTAGATATTGTTTATGTTGCAACACCTCATAGTTTGCATTATGAAAATATGATATTATGCTTAGAACATGGTAAGAATATACTTTGTGAAAAATCATTTACGGTTACAGCTGAGCAGGCAAGGAAAATATATAATTTAGCGAAAGAAAAAAATCTATTTGTTATGGAAGGTTTCTGGACAAAATATCTGCCTATATACCGTGAAGTTGAAAAACTAATAGGAAATGGTGTAATAGGAGATATCAATATGGTAACGGCACAGTATGGATATTGTACAGCACGTACCAATCGTAAATTTGATCCCGAGCTAGCAGGAGGAACCCTTCTGGATATTGGTGTTTATGCCATAGGTTTTGCTGCCATGATTTTAGGATACCAACCTAAGTCTATTCAGTCATTAGTTAAGTTAAATGATGTTGGTACGGATGAATATAGTACTATTCTTATGCAATATGAAAATGGTGCTATTGCTCAGCTTACCACAGCAATCAAGACAACAATTCCTGTTTTAGGCTGCGTTTATGGTTCGAAAGGGTATTTAAATATTCCAGAATTTAAAAACCCAAAACAATTTCAGGTTGTATTAAATGATGGAACAAGCTATACCATTGAAAAAGAAGTAGAAATAAACGGATTTGAGTATGAGATTAGAGAGGCTGAAAAATGTCTATTGGAGAATCGCCAATATAGCCAGATTTTAACTCCTGACCAATCAGTTTCTGTAATGAATATTATGGATCAGGTAAGAGCCATTTGGAATATGAAATTTCCGTTGGAAAAATAAATTATAATTATCTATGATAGACAGCTCTTTTTGGGTAAGAGAATTGTTTATTATAATATCAGGAGGTTTCTTTTATGCAGTTATTAGTAATTATGATTCAGGGATTTTGCATGGCTCTGGCAGATAGTGTTCCAGGAGTGTCAGGAGGAACAGTTGCATTTATTCTAGGATTTTATGATAAGTTTATTCTTTCCTTGAACAATCTGGTTAGCAGAAGTAAAGAAGAAAGAAAAAGTGCAATACTATTTCTAGTTAAGCTGATGGGTGGCTGGGTGATTGGAATGAGTGCTTCTGTTTTAGTACTGGGTAATATCTTTGATACCCACATTTACCAGCTATGTTCTCTTTTCCTTGGTTTATCTTTGTTTGCGCTGCCAATCATCATCAGAGAGGAAAAAGATTGCTTAAAGGGCAGGTATAAAAATCTGTTCTTTGCACTAATTGGAATTGTAATCGTATGTCTTATTACTTATCTTAATCCTACAGGCGGAAGCACAGGTAGCATAGATACTTTACATCTGTCATTTAGAACAGGTATCTATGTTTTTCTGGTAGCTATAGTGGCTATTTCAGCAATGGTATTGCCAGGAATTTCCGGATCCACACTTTTGTTAATTTTTGGGTTGTACGTACCGATTATCAGTGCTATCAAAGAATTTTTACATTTTAACTTTTCTTACTTTCCAGTATTATTTATATTTGGACTTGGTGTGCTTACAGGAATATTATTAGTAATCAGAGTAGTAAAAATGGGTCTTGAAAGATACCGTTCCCAGACCATGTATCTAATCCTTGGGTTGGTGATTGGTTCTGTATATGCAATTATCATGGGACCAACAACTTTGGAGATTCCGAAAGAGGCTATGAGTTTTTCAACATTTAGTCCCGTATTTTTTATTCTTGGAGCAGTTATACTCTTCGGAATGGAGAAGCTGAAAAGCTATACGGAAAAAGGTAAAATGTAATTATATATCAGATACCGGTAGTAATGAGCTTTGATTCTGAAAACTTACATGCCTGGATTCTATTCATCTATGATACGATTAACGAAAAATTGGGAGTTATATTTGGCGGCACAAAAACATTAGAAATTGGAGTTTTTGAAGGGAATTACTTTAAATGAAGTGATGGCACATTGATGGGAATTTAATCAAACATTGCTAAGACAGTATCCTATATTATTTATGACATATTTAATAAAATAAAATGCTTTGGAATAAGTCCAGGATAATTTAAATGGAAGTAGTAGATTATTACATTATTGTAGTAGTTCTGCTGCTTTTTTTATTACAAGGAAAATCCGTTCTATTACATAAAAATATCACTTGGGATGCGCATGAAACCTAAAGGGAAGATGTTACTAAACTGATAGAACGTCAGATCATAAGCCAGAATCTTTTTATTTTGATGTTTACTTACTACAACATTTATATAGGGTTGTTTGTTGAATTAGCGGTCAACGATATTATTTGCTACTTAAATTCGGGTGCAAAAGCGAAAGTTTTGACCTGTTATCTTGATTTTGAAGAGATAGAATCTCTAGGAAAACCCAAGAGGCAGTTCTATACCGTTAATGGGGGAAGAATAACCTCTTATATTAATCTCCTTCAAACAGTCAAGTTTAACTTATTTGGTAAAGGTGTTTTAATTACGTTATTGATTTAGGGTCGACTACTCTCACTCAGGTACTAGTAATGAAGATGGAACTACTAGGGTTATTGACTTATGGAATCAAACCATCTCTGGCAATCCGCCGGAAGGCTATCAAACAGGAATTTTTTATACAAGGGAAGGAATTAATGAAGCCTACGTTTAATGCCTGATTAAATATTTTATTTTATGTGAGTGATAGCCTATTTTAAAAATATACAACTGAGACTAAGTAGAAAGTTCTTATCTGGATATCGTGCACTTAAACCAGTTAAAATAATTCATAGATATGTTTTGAAGAGAAAACAACAATATATCAAAGAGTATATTAATATATATCAAAAATATAACATATATGTGTTGACAAACTTAACATTATACTGTAGACTTAACATAAATATTATTAAAACAAATCAAATTAGTAATATAGATTGATAAGTATTTGTAAACTTGTATTATTAGGAGGACGAATTAATGAGTAAAGTAAAAGTAGGAGTAACGGGATATGGTGTAATTGGATTAAGATTAGCAACAGGTGTAGCATTGCAAGAAGATATGGAATTGGTTGGAGTATCTGATGTTGCACCCACCCTGTCAGTAAGAGGATTGCTAGAATCAGGAATGCCATACAATTTTTATAATGCAGGTGGAGATGAAGAAAAACTAAAAGCAGCAGGAGTACCGATTTCAGGATCATTAGAAGATCTAGTTGAGCAATGTGACATTATTTTAGATGCATCACCTGCTGGTATCGGAGCTAAAAATAAAGAAATATATAAAAAAATGGGTAAGAAAGCAATTTTCCAAGGCGGCGAGAAAAATGATGTTGCCAATGTATTTTTTCATGGATGCGCGAATTATGAAAAAGGGCTAGGGCAGGATTATCTTAAATTAACATCATGTAATACTACTGGCTTGATAAGAGCGGTTGATTGTTTAGATAAGGCTGTAGGAGTAGAAAAAGTGGCTATAACCATTATTAGAAGAGTGGCCGATCCTGGCGATTATCATAGAGGTTTAACTAATGCATTACAGGTTGATAAAGCTCCAAGCCATCAGGCACTCGATTTGATGCATATCATGCCACATGTTAATGCGACGGGTATTTTAGTGCATACACCTGTAACTCATGGACATATTATCACGGTAGTAGCAACTACTAAAAAAGTGATTAATAAAAGCAACACATTAGAGATTTTGGGAAAACATCCAAGAATTAGAACGGTGAAGATTTCAGACGGATTCTTAGGAAATGCATCATTATTCAGATATGCCAGAGATATGGGCAAATTAAGAGGAGATTTGTATGAAATAGCTTTATGGGATGAAACGATTGTTAATTCCGGTAATGATATTATGTTTGCAATTAACATTCCTCAGGAGTCGGTTGTAATTCCTGAAAATATGGATGCAATAAGAGCGGCAATGAAAATGCAATTGACTGGAGCAGAGGGAACAAGAGAGACAAACAAATATTTAGGCATTAAAGAAAAATAAAAGGGTTCAATTATCAAGAAATAATTAATAACTGGAAAAAATAGCAGTGGTCATCCGTTGCTTGCTATCTTTGCCATCAGAGCATTGAGAGCAGATGTTTGGTTTCATTGAAAGTGAGGTATGAGATATATGAAATTCGGAATAAATACCCTGGATGATGTTGATGTAAAGGGAAAAACCGTTCTGATTCGGCTTGATTTAAATGAACCTATAGATCGAAAAACAGGTACATTAAAAGACATAACAAGGATAAAGGTAACTATTCCTACATTAGAAGAACTTATCGAAAAAGGTGCAAAAGTAGTCATTATGACTCACCAAGGAAGCGATATTGAATATAAAAACTTTTATTCAACTAAGCCACATGCATTAGAATTATCAAAGCTATTACATAAACAGGTAAAACATGTAGAGGATGTTTGTGGTCCGATGGCTATTGCGGAAATTAAAGATTTAAAAGAAGGGGAAGCCCTTTTACTTGAGAATGTCAGATACATGTCGGAAGAACAGACCTTGTTTGAATTGAACCTGAAGCTTACACATGAGCAACAAGCAAGGACAATATTAATTCAAAAATTAGCTCCTTTAGCAGATTTATATATATGTGATGCTTTTGCCGCAGCACATAGAGACCAGCCTTCTATTTGCGGATTTGAACAAGTTCTACCATCAATTATGGGAAGACTGTTTGAAAAGGAGTTTAGAATTCTTTCAGAGATTATGGAAAATCCTAAGAGAGACTGTGTGTTCATCTTGGGTGGGGCAAAAATAGCTGATGCATTTGCTATGATGAATACAGTACTATCAAGCAAAGTTGCAGATTATGTTTTGACTGGAGGAGTTGTTGCTAATATCCTCCTTGCATCTAATAATGTTAATATTGGTAATGCTTCTTTGAATTATATCAATCAACAAGGATATGCTTCTTTTATTGAGACCGGAAGAGACATTTTGTCAAAATTCAGAAATAAAGTAATATTACCTACTGATTTGTCTTATGTAAATGAAGGAAAAAGATTTGAAATAGGAATTGATAAGTTGCCGGAAAATTTTGCTCTGATTGATATAGGACAAGAAACAGTAAATAAATATAGAGCAATCATATCATCAGCAAAAACAGTATTTACCAATGGACCAATGGGTATATTTGAGGACACTCTTACCGAATTTGGTACTAAAGAAATATGGAAAGCTATATCGGAGACAGAAGCATTCACTGTAATCGGTGGTGGTGATAGTATCACAGCAACAAATAAATATAATTTACAGAGTAAGATGAGTTATATTTGTACCGGAGGGGGTGCCTTAATAAGATTTTTAACAGGAGAAGAACTTCCCGCAGTAAAAGCACTAAGATATGCGGCTACACATAATAATGGAGAATTATATAAAAAACAAGAAAAAGGACTTAAGATATGAATATAAAAATTGGCTATGGAAAAGGAAAGCTTAATTTGGAAGTACCGGATAAAAATCTGCAAGAGGTTCTCGTTCCCAATAAAATAAAAACGGATTTAATCGGAAAGGCTTTGATAGAACAATCCTTAGAACATCCAATAGGTACGGACAGGTTAGAAAGAATCGTATCCCCTGGTAATAAGATAGTAATTATTACAAGTGATATTACAAGACCAGTACCGTCATATAAGATTATTCCACCCATATTAAGTAAATTAAAGCTGGCTGGTATTAAAAATGAAAATATTACTATTGTATTTGCCCTTGGATCTCACCGAAAACATACAGTAGGTGAAATGAAACATTTGGTAGGTGATGAAATATATGAGTATATCAAATGCGTCGATTCTGATTGTAAAGAAGTAGTTCATATGGGTACTACGAAAAATGGAACACCTGTTGATGTGACTCGAGTTGTTGCTGAAGCTGATATTAGAATTGCTATAGGAAATATTGAATATCATTATTTTGCTGGATATAGCGGTGGAGCTAAAGCAATTATGCCTGGTTGCTCCACAAGGGAAGCAATCCAGAAAAATCATAGTAATATGGTTTCCCCCAACGCTGTAGCAGGAAAAATTATCGGGAATCCGGTTAGAGCTGATATCGAAGAATCAGTTCAGTATTGCCCTATCCATTTTATTGTGAATGTAGTGTTGGATGAAAAGAAAGAAATAATATATTCTGTTGCCGGGGACTATATACTTGCACATAGAGAAGGATGTAAATACCTGGACAAAATATATAAAAAAAAGATATCTAAAAAGGCAGATATAGTAGTGGTAACACAAGGCGGGTATCCGAAAGATCTAAACCTTTATCAGACACAAAAGGCGCTGGATAATGCAAAGCATGCGGTAAAAGATAATGGTATTATCATTTTAGTAGGTTCCTGTAATGAAGGATTAGGAGAAAAAACATTTGAAAAATGGATGCTTGACGCAAAAAAACCAGAGGACCTTATTGAAAAAATTAAAATAGATTTTAAATTGGGTGGACATAAAGCTGCGGCAATTGCATTGGTTTTACAAAAAGCAAAAATTTTTCTGGTATCAGAATTAGAGGATAATTTAGTTAAATCCATCTTTTTGGAGCCTTATCATGACTTACAGAAAGCCTTTGATGATGCAATCAAAGAATTGGGAAACAATGCATCGGTTATTGTAATGCCTTATGGAGGATCAACACTTCCATATTTAGATGAATAACTTATATAGACACAATATTTTATATCAAGGTAGGTGAAAAAATGGAAAAAAACATATATGAGTTGCGATATTTTGCTGAGCAAATCAGAGTTGAGACATTGAAGGAATTTCAAGAACTTGGATTTGGACATGTAGGTGGTTCTATGAGTATCATTGAAACTTTAGCTGTGCTGTACGGTGGAATCATGAATATCAATCCCCAAAATCCAAAGTGGCAAGATAGGGATTATCTTGTGGTTTCAAAGGGACACTCTGGTCCGGCTGTTTATGCTACATTGGCATTAAAGGGGTACATGCCCATGGAGCAGTTAAAAACTTTAAATAAGCCTGGTACTGATCTCCCAAGCCATTGTGATCGCAATCATACGATTGGTGTGGATATGACGACAGGATCTTTAGGCCAGGGAATGAGTACCGCGCTTGGACTAGCACTTGGCAACCGTCTGGATAAAAGAAATAATTATACTTATTTAATTGTTGGAGATGGAGAATGTGATGAAGGGCAGATATGGGAAGGCGCACTTTCAGCTGCTCATTTTAAAGCCGATAATCTAATAATGTTTGTAGATGCTAATAAACAGCAGCTAGACGGTTATACCGATGATATCTTATCATTAGGTGATATTTCTGCCAAACTTGTATCCTTTGGATGGCATACACAATCCATTGATGGACATGATGTTGAAGCGATTTGGAATGCAGTTGAAGCTGCAAAAGAGGCAAAGGGGCAGCCGTCTGCAATTATTTTAAATACAATTAAAGGACATGGATGTACCATAGCAGAAGGGATTCTTTCAAACCATCATATGGCATTTACAAAAGAAAAAATGCAAGAAGCAATTGATTGCGCACAAAAAGTTCTGGATGCTGCTGCAAAAGCATGGGAGGTAAGTACATGAACATTATTTTAAAGAATAACATAGTCAGCGACAAAACTATGATGCGAGATAGGTACTGCAATACCTTGATTGAAATGGCTAAAAACAACAAAAATATTGTCGTACTAGATGCAGATCTTATGAGTTCAATGGGAATGAATAATTTTAAAAAAACATTTCCAGAAAGGACATTCAATTGTGGAATACAGGAAGCAAACATGATAGGCGTGGCAGCGGGTTTATCTGCTACCGGAAAAATTCCTTTTGCACATACCTTTGGACCATTTGCTACAAGAAGGGTAATGGATCAAGTTTTTATCAGTGCTGCTTATGCAAAACTTAACGTAAGAATTATAGGATCTGATCCAGGGATTACAGCTGCATATAATGGCGGAACCCATATGCCCTTTGAAGATATGGCAGTAATGCGTACTATTCCTACAGTAACCGTTTTGGAACCTACAGACGGAGTAATGTTGATTGACTTAGTAAAGCAAACAGAGAAGCTATATGGCGTATTTTATATACGTCTGCAAAGAAAGAATCCTATTGCCATTTATGAGGAAGGAAGTACTTTCGATATAGGAAAGGGTGTCATACTGAAAGATGGAAAGGATGTCACAATTTTCTCCAGTGGAATCATGGTAAAGGAATCGCTTGATGCAGCGGATAAGTTACAGGAAAAAGGTATATCCGCTCGTGTAGTTAATCTTTTTACATGGAAACCAATTGATTCTAAGCTGATTGAAACATGTGCAAGAGAAACCGGAGCAATTGTTACTGCTGAAAACCATAATGTGATTTCTGGATTAGCCTCTGCAATTGCCTCTGAAGTATGTTCATCTTACCCCGTTCCTATGGAAACAGTTGGAATATTTGATGAATTTGGAGAAGTAGGGTCACAAGATTACTTAAGGGTGAGATTCAAATTAACAGCAGATGAAATTGTTTTGAAGACATTAAAAGTAATTAGTAGAAAAAAATAACGTGTTTATTTAGGAGGGTTTATTTATGGATTATGCAAAGGAATCACTTAGGCTGCATGGTGAGTGGAAGGGTAAAATTGAAATTTCTAATCGCGTTCCTTTAAAAGATGCAATTGATTTATCATTAGCTTATACGCCTGGAGTGGCGCAACCTTGTCTTGAAATTCATAAAGATATAGATAAAAGTTATGTTTATACAAGAAGGCATAATCTTTGTCTGGTAGTAACCGATGGTACAGCTGTCTTAGGATTGGGTGATATCGGACCAGAAGCGGGAATGCCTGTTATGGAAGGAAAATGTGTACTTTTTAAGGCCTTTGGCGGTGTAGATGCATTCCCTCTTTGTATTAGATCTAAAGATGTTGATGAAATTGTAAATACTATATATATGATATCCGGTAGTTTTGGTGGAGTAAACTTAGAAGATATAGCTGCACCTCGTTGCTTTGAAATTGAGAAAAAGTTAAAAGAAAAATGTGATATTCCTATATTCCATGATGACCAGCATGGAACCGCAGTAATTACTTTGGCTGGTTTGACTAATGCACTCAAAGTAGTTGGAAAGACGAAGGAAAAAGTGAAGGTGGTAATAAATGGGGCAGGAGCTGCAGCTATTGCTATCACAAAACTATTAATTTCCGATGGATTTAATAATATTACTTTATGTGACCGAACTGGTGCGATTTATGCTGGCAGGGAAAAAGGAATGAATGCAATAAAAGAAGAAATGGCATTAATAACAAACAGAAAGAAAATATCGGGATCGTTGGCGGATGTCATTAAAGAAGCGGATATATTTATCGGCGTAAGCGCGCCAGGTTCCGTTTCGACAGAAATGGTTAAGACCATGAATAAGGATGCTATTATTTTTGCTTGTGCAAATCCAACTCCGGAGATTTCCCCAGATGATGCAAGAGCTGGTGGTGCAAGAATTATTGCTACTGGTAGAAGTGATTTCCCGAACCAGGTAAATAACGTATTAGCCTTTCCCGGAATTTTCCGAGGAGCTTTTGATGTTCGTGCAAGCGACATTAATGATAAGATGAAAATTGCAGCATCAAGAGCAATATCTAATCTTATTTCTGATGATGAATTGAACGAAGATTATATTATTCCAAAACCGTTTGACCCAAGAGTTGGAAAGGCTGTTGCAAAAGCAGTAGCTGAAGCAGCTAGAAAGTCTGGTGTTGCAAGACTGTAAGATTTGGATAAAGAAACAAGCAGTTAACAGAGATAAGACTTTCATTTTGTAATTGACTGTTTTAAACATTGTCTGTTTATAAAAGTTTTACTTAACTTTATTAATTGTTCCAAGTTTTCGATATATTTTTGTACTGTTTTACTTTTTGCGCTAATTTCCTATGCTATATTTGCAATATGAGATTAAAAAATATATAATATATTTGAATTTGCATTACAATGATCTCCTTTGTTATTAGCAGCCATCTGAGATGTTACTAAAAACTACATAATCGTTCAAATCAAATTGGAAAAAAGAATAATCAGAATACGGATTATGTTGCAATCGGTTGATGTACAACGTGGATGGAATAGTTAATACATTAATGATGGAGATATAAATAGTTTATCTGCTCTTATAATTTTTTTAATAAGTATTCAAGATAAATGAAAATATATAATTCATATTAAGTATAGTGGAGGATAAATAATTTTATGGTTAGAACAGAACGTTTACCAAAAATGGAAACCTATATTCATGATAAAAATTTTGTGTCAATGCAAGAATTATGTAAAGTATTTGATATTTCTATGAATACGCTTAGGCAGGATATAGCTATATTGTTACAAAGTGGTAGTATAAAAAAGGTATATGGAGGTGTTTGCAGTGATTCAAGCGCAAAATATACATCTTTCAACGAACGTAACATGGAAAATATTCAGATAAAAAGGGATATTGCCAAGGAAGCGGCTAAACTTATAGAAGAAAAGGAGGTTATATTCATTGATTCTGGTTCTACTACACAATTTATTCTAGATTATTTAGATCCTATGATGAAGTTAACAATATTAACTACAAGTTTTCCGGTTATGAATAAAATCACCATGATGCAAAATGCAGACTTAATATGTTTAGAAGGAAGCTACCAGCATAAAACAAATTCATTTATATTTATAGATGCTTATAATCAAATGAACAAGTATAATATTAATAAGACATTTATGGCAACATCCGGGATTTCAGAATATGGCAACCTAACAAATTCTAGTATGCCGGAATTTGAAGTAAAACAAGCGGCTATTAAATGCAGCAGTAAAAATTACCTGCTGGCAGACTCCACCAAGTTTGGTAAAACTGCGTTATTAACATATGCGAACATACGCGAAATGACAACATTTATAACAGACTCAAAAATTCCCAAAAAATTTCTGAAACTTTGTCAAGAAGAAGGTGTTAAGACATTATATGTTTAAGTAACATTTGGGACTGAGGTTTATTTGCTGAACAAGGTTACAAACTATCTTTAAACGTATGACAAGTTAATTGGCGTGCCAAATCATCTTGCCGGAAGGCTCTGACTGCAAATATTAGATATGGGGGTATAAGATTTATGAAAGACTCGATACATAAATATTTTAAAGTAGGCCTGGTACAATGGATGACTCACCCACCTGATAATTATGATATTCTTCATTCAATTAAAACATTAGCATGTGATGAATTCTTTGACGCGATAGAGATAGGTTTATTTCATGATAGCGAGGTCAGAGAGAAAGCAAAGATGATGCTAGATGCATCACATCTTGAAGTATGTTATGGTGCACAGCCAAGAATCTTAGGACCAGATTTAAATCCTAATCATACTGACGAAAAACAGCGTATAAAAGCAGAAAAAACTTTATTGGAGGCTATTGATGAAGCTAAATTTCTAGGATCTAAGTCTATTACATTTCTTGCAGGAAAGTTTGAAGAAGAGACCAAAGAATTGGCATATCAGCAATTATTAAAAACTACTAGAAATTTATGTGATTATGCAGCAGTAAATGGTATTTTGGTGGAATTGGAAGTGTTCGATTACGATGTCGATAAATGTACCTTAATCGGACCGGCACAATATGCTGCCCGATTTGCAACCGATGTGAGAACAACACATAAAAATTTTGGACTGTTAGTAGATCAATCCCATATTCCTATTACCCATGAGAGCTTTGAATTCGTAATTAGAACGCTTGCACCATATATAACTCATTTCCATATCGGAAATGCAGTTACTAAAAAAGGTTGTGAGGCGTATGGTGATAAACACCCCCGTTTTGGTTTCCCTAATAGTGCAAACGATGTACAACAGTTGTTAGAATTCTTTACTGTATTAAAGAAAGAGGGCTTTTTTAGGGTACAAGATCCTTATGTATTAACCATTGAAGTTAAACCTTGGGAACAAGAGGATGGGGATATTGTTCTTGCTAACACAAAGAGAACCATTAACAGGGCATGGGCACTTTTGGAGGAATAGTAAAAGATAAACATGAATAATACATAAGGTATCCGTGACATAAGAAGAGGACACTGATAACCTAGTTCGTTCCTATTAACATATATGTCAAAATTACGCTATGAATAGTAATAATCGATAATCGCTTATACAATATATTAAATTGGAGGATAAAATATGAAAACAGAAGGTATTAAGCACATTTCCATAATTGGTACTGGAATGATAGGATCTAGTTTAGCAACACTATGTACAGGTAATGGCTATGCTACTACAATGTATGCAATAAATGAAACGGAGGCAGAAAGGGGAATGAAGAGCTATGACTCCAATTTCCGGGGTTTAATAAAACAAGGCCTTGTAACCGAAAAGCAATATGAAACATGTAAAAAGCTATTAAAAATTACACATTCATACGAAGATTTGGCAGATACAGACTTTATATTTGAATGTGTATTTGAAAAACTGGAGGTTAAATATGATGTATATAAAAATATTGAGAAGAATTGTAAAGGATTCAAAGCAATAGCCTCATCTACATCTGCTATATCAGCACAGGATTTAGCATTAGGCTTAATTCAGAAGGATAAATTGGTTGTAGCACATCCTTGGAATCCACCGCACCTTGTTCCTTGCGTTGAAGTTGTAAAGAGTCCCTATACATCTGAAGAAACCGTTAAAGTTGTAAAAGATACATTAGAATCGATGGGGCGAAAGGTAGCTTTGATGAAAAAGGATGCTCCAGGTTTTATTGGAAACCGGCTTCAACATGCTTTAATTCGTGAGGCAGTTAATATAATTGAATCAGGAATTGCAGAACCGGAAGATATTGATATTACGTTAAAATATAGCTTTATGCCAAGGTATACATCCATTGGTCTGTTCGAGCATCAAGATAACGCTGGTCTTGATTTAGTAGATAATATTGAAAAGTATCTATTCAAAGATTTATCTACTGCGCAAACAACGCAGAAGTATATTAAAGATAAAGTTACAGCAGGAGAGTTGGGAATTAAAACAGGCAAGGGCATTTATGATTGGAGTAAGAAAGATCTTGATGATTTTTATTACCGTGCACAAAAACCATATTTTCAATTTTTTAACTGGAAACTACCACAGTAGTTAAAATGACAGTGATATATCGCGTGGCTGCGATATATGTGCAAAATTTATAGTATTTAGATAAAATAATAAAAGAAATTATGATATTTGCATAATAAATATTGACATTTTAGTTAAATCGATTTATAATCGATTATAGATAATCGATTATAAATTATCTTCCCAAATATCATTTTTTAATAATGTTGGAGGCTTATGATACAGGTAATAAAATAGACCATGGAAGTCAAAATCGAAATAAAGAAAAGCGCAATTAGGGAATGGATATGAAGCCTTTAACGGATAGCTGAAATAGGACGGTCATCCATCCGTTTGTTCAACGTAAATTGGGAAAGGCCATATTGATTATATGTTATATGTTTATCGATATTCAAAATGTAATTTCCACTAAATGATAATCGATAATATATAATATTTAATATATTGCAGAATTGTAGATTATTTATTATATAAGCAACAATAATCTATAATGCAAAAACTATAATAAGTATTAAGGAGGAAAGTTTGAAACAAAGAAGTAGCAGTAAGCCAATAAAAAAGAGTATAGCAAACAAG
>ENA-UOOI01000567-UOOI01000567.1-fermentation-metagenome-genome-assembly--contig:-NODE-567-length-46438-cov-3.657612_pt1 | contig 46438 bp, 44 predicted proteins | sample MGYA00245779_ERZ724027 | MGnify/ENA primary metagenome ERZ724027 (study PRJEB28704, sample SAMN03018318) | fermentation metagenome | biome: anthropogenic terrestrial biome; feature: soil; material...
ATGCTTACTTCAATAGAAAAGTACAATCTATACCTGAATGCATAAAAAGCGGTCAGTGACGTTATCGTCACTGACCGAGAAAAGTTTGATACCATTTTATTGTCCTTTTGACGGGATGCGATTCGCAGAACCCTACTTTTATTTCTGATTAGTTTTAGCCATTTCTTACTTTCTTCTACGGCGCCCGCCCCGATAACCACCACCGGCACTACGCCGTTTGGAACCGCCATAGGAGCCCCGTTTACGCTTAAAGACCTTAAAGCGCAGAACCAGATAGACAATCCCCACTAAAATGACAACCGCCAAAATTTTGACCCAGAGTTTTGAGAACAAATTTTGCACTGCTGCTTTTCTGGCCAGCCATACGGATTGGCTAACGTCATTGGCCGCAACCAAGTTTACCGTTCCGTACTCCACGCCGTCCAAACTCACGGTCATCGTGCCCAACACATCACCTTTTTTTACCGGTGCTGCTACCGATTCATAGAGGTCGGTGGCGATGTCGAAATCATCAATGGAAATATCATTGGGCAATTCTGCGGAAACAGTCCCTTCCGGAACCGCTGCAACATGATCTGCCTCCTTGGACAGGGTTACCTTTACATCTCCCGCTGGGAACGTGCTGTCCAAGATGGTCCGTTCTGAAAAATTATCAAATCCCCACTGAAGCAGCCGAGAACTTTCTGAAAATTGCAGTCGCTTGATATTTCCCGCCTTGTCAGTGGGATTCTCACAGCCCATCACTACCGCAACCAAGGTTTTGTCATCCTGCTGCGCCGCAGAGAGCAAGCAGTATCCGGCATCTTCTGTGGATCCAGTTTTAATCCCGATACAGCTGCTATAAACGTAACCTGAGTAACGCATGTTGGACAGCAAGCCGTTGGTATTATAGTAGTGACGCTCCTCACTCTTGTTGGTCTTTCCGATACGACAGTCAACAGAAGCAACGATTTCTTTGAATTCATCGTATTGCATCGCTGCCTTTGCCATCAGGTACAGATCATTACAGGTAGTATAGTGGTTGGGATCGGGCATACCGCTGGTGTTCACAAAGTGAGTTCCTTTGCACCCCAGCTCCTCTGCCTTCTTGTTCATATCCTGAACAAAATTTTCAATGGAACCAGAAACCCCTGCCGCCAATACGTTGGCCGCCTCCCCCGCTGACTGGATCAGCAGGCACTTGAGCAGCTCTTCCACCGTCAGTTTCTCACCTACCTGAATATTGGCGCTGGAGGTGTCTGACTCCAACCCGTTCCAGGTAGTTCCGCCAGCGGTCACCTCCTGATCCAGGGACAGCTTCCCGGCATCCACCGCATCCAATACCAGCAGTGCCGTCATGATCTTGGTCAAACTGGCGGGATAAACCTTCTCATCCGCCTTTTGTGCATACAGAACCGTATCGGAATCCAGATCCTGCAATAGTGCTGCCTTCGCCTCTACCGTCATCCCCTTCACACTTGAGGATGCCGCATAGGCGCTGGGCAGCATCAAGGAAATAAGGATGGCAAAAGCGAGAAAAATAGAAATGAAACGAAATCTTTTCATAGGAAACCCCTACTATCTATGATATAATTATTTTATGTGATTGAACATAAAGAAGAAGTGCAGAATGGGACTTTCCGCCCTCATTCGACACATACCTTTTGTTTATTATAGCAGAACGGTCACTGCTGTGCAACGGGAAACGGTGAAAATCATGAAAATTGACAGAATAAAACCACTGCCCTGGATCGTAGTGCTTGCTGTTATGGCCATCGGCTTCTTCCAAGCTCTCCTGCTCCCCTCTCTGGGTGGCAGGTACCAGGATATCCAGGTGCAGACCCAGCACCATGCCTCTGAAGAAGCCATCTTGACGGGCCGCTCTGCCGCTAGCAATCAGCTGACTTCCGGCGAAACCCTGAACATCAACACGGCTACCCAGGCAGAGCTGGAGGGGTTAAAGGGAATCGGCGCCGTAAGGGCAGAGGCAATTATTGACTACCGCAATCAGCACGGTAACTTTTATACAGTAGAAGAACTGGTTCAAGTCGACGGGATTGGAGATGCTACTCTAAACTCCCTCCGACCATACATTACAGTGGGGTAAGGCAAATGAAAATCTTGGTTGTAGATGATGAAAAAATCGTGGTGAAAGGGATCAAATTTAATTTGGAGCACGATGGGTTCGACGTAATCGCGGGGTATGATGGAGAAAGCGCTGTCAATTTAGCTCGTACTGAACTGCCTGACCTAGTAATTCTAGATCTAATGATGCCCCAAATTGACGGGTTGGAAGCGTGTATGAAAATCCGCTCCTTTTCCAATGTTCCGATCATTATGCTCACTGCCCGCAGCGCTGACATTGACAAGCTGATGGGCTTTGAGTGCGGGGCAGACGACTATGTCACAAAGCCCTTTAACATTCTGGAACTCAAGGCTCGGATTCGTGCCCTTTTGCGCCGATCCGGAGCGGAACAAAAATCCAACCAACCTCCCCAACAGCTCCATTGCGGCCCTATTACCTTAGACTTAGGCTCCCGCAGTGCTACCCGAGATGGGGAGCCGGTCACTTTAACAGCAAGGGAATTTGATTTAATGGAGCTGCTGATGCGAAATCCAGATCGGGTATTCAGCAGAACCAGTCTGCTGGATCAGGTTTGGGGCTATGAATACCAGGGTGATGATCGAACCGTAGATGTCCACATCCGCCGTCTACGGGAAAAACTGGAGCCGAACCCCGCTATACCCACCTGTATCATGACCAAGTGGGGCGTTGGCTACTACTTGAAAAGCAACGGCAACACTATGGGCAGGAAGTAATCCGGATGAAAAAGACAAAATGGCCTGTTTTTCATCCCAGTCAAAATATTCAGCTCCAGTTTGCCCTCTCCTATATGATTATCATCGCAATCGTACTCCTGCTGCTAAACACCTATCCGCTTTTGGCCTCCCAAAACCTGGTCTTTCAATCCAAGCAGAGTATTTTGACTGAGGCACAAATGATCGCTTCTAATTTAGCGGAGCTTGAAGAGCTGGGAACTGATGGTGTCAACCAAGTGATGACCCTGGTAGGTGATAGCCGCCTGACGCGTGTTGTGGTAACCGATCCCGATGCGAAAATCCTATACGATACCCAGGACAGCAAAACAAAGCGGCAGTATGCCCTTTTCCAGGAACTCATTCAGGCTTTAGATGGACAGGACGTGTTTCACTCCGCTTTTCAGGATAACGCCTTCCGTAGCGAGGCGGCTGCACCGGTTACCTATTGCAGTACCATCATTGGTGCAGTCTATATTTACGAATACGATTCGGAACAGGCCAAAATCCTTCTGGGACTGCAATCCAATCTTAGGAACATCACCCTGTTTGTCTGTGTTTTCGCAGTTCTGGTCAGCGTCATGCTCTCCCGCATGGTGACTTATCGGATGAACCATCTTTTGGCCGCCATTCACACTTTTCAAGAAGGTGATTACTCCCACCGCATCCAAGTTAAGGGCAAGGATCAACTGGCTAAAATGGCGGATGAGTTCAACCACTTAACTGAACGCATTCAAGAAAACGAAGAATTACGTCGCCGTTTTGTGGCCGATGCATCCCATGAACTGAAAACGCCTCTGACCTCCATTCGCCTATTATCCGACTCTATCCTACAAGATCCCAATATCGACCCTGAACTGACCCGCGAGTTTGTGATAGACATTGGCCGGGAGGCCGAACGGCTGGCCAGAATTACAGAAGGGTTGCTCTCCTTAGCGCAACTGGATCGCGGCGTACAGGAGCAGCGAGATATGATTGATGCCGCCCCTCAGGTGCGCTATGCGATCCACCTGCTGCTGCCCCTGGCAGAGAGCAAGGGAATCGTCATCCGTTCCGAGTTAGAGTCCGGATGCCTGGTTCACATCTCCGGAGACAATATGTCCCGCATCGTCAACAACCTGATTGAAAACGCCATTAAATACAACGTGCCCCATGGCAGCGTTTGGGTAAAGCTGGGCATTGCCGGCGAAGATGTGGTTTTCTCGGTAGAGGACACCGGAATCGGTATTCCCGCTACGGATCGGGACAAAGTATTCCAACGGTTCTACCGAGTCGATAAGGCCCGCTCTAGGGAGGCTGGCGGTACCGGACTTGGTCTGTCCATTGTCCACGATACAGTCATTCACGCAGGCGGCTCCATCCGTCTAGAGGAAGGTTCCGATGGCGGCAGCCGTTTTCTGGTCACGCTGCCTCTGGCACAGGAGGGACGGTCATGAAAAAATGGATTTGCCTGCCTTTGTGCGTCTTGCTCTTACTTGCGTTGTTCTGCGCTGGACAGTCCAAAACTTCTGCCACTACGGAACACACCATACGAGTTTACTTTCTGTCTAGCAACATGACCTCTGACAGCGCGCTCATACCCGAATCCAGGATTCTCGACCCCAAGCAGGATTCTGTGCAACAGCTGATCCAATGGCTCTTGGCTGACCCAAAGGACGCAGATCACGACCCGCTCTTTCCAAGCAGCGTCACTTTGATTAGCAAAAAATTGAGTGATTCTGTTCTGACGCTCAATTTCTCTAGTGAGTACAGTGAACTGACTGGTGCTGACCTCACGGTGGCCAACGCCGCTGTGGTTCTGACCGTAACCCAACTGGAGGACATTGACGGTGTCATCCTTCTTTCTGCCGGAGAACGGGTACTTCCCAATACAACCCTCCCGCTGACCACCGATGACTTTGATCTGTCTGGTAAAAGTGCTGACCCAGTCGGCATAAACGTCCCCCTTTACTTTCTGTCTGAAAACGGTGTTGATGTGGTCGCAGAACCGCGAGAGGTACAAGCTTCCGATTCTTCCATATCTTCAGCGGCTCAGGCTGTATTGGATGCCCTCTGCACCGGTCCCCAAACCAAAGGATTGCACAGCTTCTTCCCTACCACTTCCGAAGGCGTTACGCTAAAGATAAAAAGTAAGACCTGTTTCCTGACCATAAACGATGTGTGGCGCAACGTATTGCTGGACGCAGACGCACACGCTACCTTGTCCGCCTGGGCCATCACCGCCACCTTAACTGGTGTAGATGGCATTGACCAGGTGATCTATCTGGAGGACAGCACGGAAATCCCCGGTCTTTCCAACAAAGAAATTGCAGCCGTTTATAACACTCCGTAACGTAACTGCAAATCAAAAATTCTCGGAACCAAAAACAGGAACCGGGAGGCAGTGGTCATATGAAACATACAATTTCAACTCCGGTGAAGGAAACTGACAAAGAGCTGTACCAACGTTGGTTTGATGGCGGCAAAAGCACGATAGATGAGCTGACATGTCGCCATGCGGACAATCTGACCCTCTACATAAACGGATTGATCTACTACAGGCTTTGAAGAGTACACGTATGATGAAGACGGTGTATGCTCAGAATGTGGGCTTGTCTCTAAGGAAAACAACCCCTGTGAAAAGCCTGCGTTTCGGCAGCACCGGCGTGGGTGTATTCGCCTTCCCAAAGTGCAGAATCGTCCGGCTATAGAACGAATGCCAAAAAGTTAAATATTCCCGAAACAACAACCGCTAGCTGCTCCAACGCTTCCTGCGGCAACTCGCTGGACGTGATTTCGCACTTGAGCACCTTTTCGCCCACGGTTCGTTCAGCGGAGGTGCATTGTGGCTTGGTCTAATAATCCCCACAGATTTGCTAGCCGCACATTTACCTGGTTGCCCCTCTTCGAGGGGGCAGCTTTTATTGTAACATGAAAAATGCGCCCGACTGCAAAACGCAATCGGGGGCAAAAAATTGAAAAAAGTATTTGGATGTTTATGTCCCTTCCAGCACAGACAGCTGGGAGGAACCAGACAGGATAACAAAAACGACCAACATGGATAGTCCCGCTGTCACTAAACTTTTATGCTTCACCCTGGATGCGATGCCGGTAACCACGTTTCGTGAGATGTTGGATTGTAATCATACTGGTCTTCCTTCGTTATGCATTGCCCGAGTTGGCGTCAACATACGTCTCAATGCAGAAACCATGATGCCCACATTCGGTACAGGTAAGTTTTCTCAGGCTAAGCGTATGTCTTGCAAAGAAGGCTTCCCGGAAGTTTGCCTTGAACACCTTGTGGCATTGGGGACAAATATAGGCTACACGCCTGAAATAGTACCCGGAAACCCAAATACCCATAACCACCGCCAAACTCATTCCTAGGGCAAAGGGCCACCAGATGCCTTTTGTGATCCATAGAACCAGTGTTGCCACCTCAATGGTATCCATAAAAATTCCAATGGCAAGCATGACCATTCTTGTTTTTCGAAGTTTTCTCCGGTTTTTCATTTTGTAAGCTATATCACCGATGAATTCAACGGAGAAATGTTCTATTGTTTTAAGCTCTTTTACCACCCCCCCTAATGTTTGGAGCTTTTCCTGGCATTCCACTATTTCCTTCTGGAGTGCAGTTTTCTGCTGTTCCAAAAGGAGCGTAATGATCTCCTCGGAATTTTCTTCCGCAAAAAGCTCGGCAATGCTGTTGATCGGCAAGCCGATATTTCGCAGGAAGCAAATTATCCTAAGTTTGCGCAAGTCATCCTGGGAGTATAGCCGTCTGCCACCTTCGCTCAGTTCATCAGGCACAAGGATATTCCGGGAATCATAGTACTGCACCGTCCTGACGGTTACACCGCAAAGCTTTGCAATTTCTCCTGTCGTGTATTTAGACATAGCTCTTCACCTCCTAACACCCCATACTTTACAACATTACGCAGCGTAACAAGCAATATATTACGCAAGGGGGTTTTTCTAAGTCATGACCCCCGGCAATGCCGGGGGTCATGACTTCAATTCTTTCATTTTCACGCAGCCGTGAACTGGTCACATATTTAAGCTGAGACTGGCCAGTCGGAAGAATGATTTATCCAATTGCTCAAAGCGACTGAACAAATTACAGTAGGCTAGAGATTGATACTGCTTCAGCAGTTCCTGCTGCGTTTCCGTCAGTTCCTCGGCTTCTTCTGTCAGTTTTCCATCCGGTGTAATGTAGCCGTTGGTATTGATTACAGGAAGCTCTTCGTACAGATTTTGCAGGAACTTCATGTAGTTGGTCATAGGCAGGTTCGCCGCCTTTGCCGTTAGCATACCAAGGTAGTTGGTGGAAAGCATCACGTCTTTTGCTTCCTGAATATCATAGTTGGCCCAAATCATAAAGGGCGTAATATACTCCATCTGATTCTCTTCCGGCGTCAGGTAGTCGGTATTTTTGCCGAAAAGCTGTTCATAAAAAGCAGTGGTCAGTTTTCCCTGATGATCGCCAAAGAGCACGATCATAGTGGGTTCCTCCACCTTGCTATAGTAATCAATCAGATCTTCAAGACCGTCATCAGTCTTCCGCATAAGGGCCAGATACTGCTCGGTATAATCACTGGTACCAAACATGGTACCGGTCAAAGAAAGCACCCTTGGAAGGTTATACCAGCCTTGGTTATAGCCGCCATGGTTCTGCATGGTAACGTTAAAGATGAAATTCCGTTCGCCATTGGCACTTTCCGTAATGGACTGAATCTGCTCAAAGTCCGACTGATCCGAAACGTAGCCGCGCACATACTCCGGGCTTTCCAAATCATCCTCATAAATCTGATCATCAAATCGCATGTAGGAGTACACCAACGGCCGGTTCCAACCGGAAGATACATATGGGTGGAACGCCGTGGTGTGATAGCCCAGCGCAGACATCAGCGATACCAGTGAGGACTGTCTATCCTTCACATACAGCTGATAGGGTACGGTTCCGCTGGGGAGGAACGCGGAGCTATTCCCCGTGAGAAATTCGTATTCCACGTTGGCTGTGCCACCGCCGGTAACCGGCGAATACATCCAGCCTTTAATCGTATTGTCAGACAGGCTGCTGTAGAAGGGCAATGTTTCCCCGTTGACCTGCAACTTATCATAGATGCTCATATCCGCAAAGCTTTCATCCATGATGCAGATGATATTAGTAGGTTGGGTCTTGGTTGCCGTATCGCCGCCAACGGTAGTGGTTTTGATTTTCTTGGATTTCCCGCTGTTTATAAAGCTGTCAGCGTACAGGTCAATCCCACTCTCACCAGCGTTTCCATACTGCCCTGCCAAGTCTTGTGCCAGTTCGTTCATGTTCTTTTCCGAGTAATCTTCCGGTTTGTCCACCGCACTGTATCGCAGCGCAATGGTGAAATTCAACACAAAGCCGTTGGACTGGGTTCTCCACTGTTGGGTCTTAATATTTTGGCTGGGCAGCCAAGCAGTAAAGAAGAACGCGATAATATACCCGGTAGCAGCTGCACCCAAAAGCCAGTTAACGTACCTTTTCTGAAAATAGCTCCGCTGTTTTTGCGGCACCATACAAAACTTGACCACCAGGAAATAGAGCAGCATCAGCGCCAGCGTACCATAAATATAGTAGTCAGGGGTAAAATCATACTCCGTCGCCACATTTGCCGCCGTTCGGACACTGGCAATGTCGTGAGGGAAGAGAATCCGTCCCCGGAATTCCAATACATAGTGGTTAATGATCCCGATCACCTCAAAGAAGATACAGGATACCACAATCGTCCTGCGCCTCCGTCCCAGGACCAGCCAGAACAGGAAGAATACAATATAGTACCAGACCATGTTCATAATGAATTCGCCCGGCTCTAAGTTCAGGTACGGATTGGTTTGGTTCAACAGCTCAACCTGAAACAGTGCAACCAAGGGCCCCAACAAAAAGAGAACACGAGACCAAAAGACTCGTATATCGTCTCCCACAATCCTGCGCCCAAGGGATGCGATTGGTTTCAATTTGCTGCGCAACTGCGGGAAAATAACCTTCTTCTTTTCCCGCACTGGCATTTGTCGTTCTTTGTTTTCCATTCTTTTGTCCTCCTGAAGACACAGTATGGACTCTGTATCTAGTATTTCTGTGTATACAGGGTATACAGAACCATCGGACGCAAGCCCCGTTTCAATTTTCACGGGTAAACACGTGGATGTCAAACGCAGTCTGAACATCCAGCGTGGAAAGCTGCTCCAGCTTTTTCTTGCCTTCCAACGGTGTCTTCCAATAATAAGGTGTCATTTGAAAAAGATTCCGGATGGTCTCCTGATCCGGAAGATGTATGCGCCGTTCCACACGGCGGATTTCCTGATAGCAGAATCCATCATAGGGAATCTGCTTTTCCTCATTCAAGTAGGGAGTGGGGTACAAAACTGCTTTCAGTTCCCACAGATGCTGTGGTGCCGGCACCACGTAAAAGAACTTCCCCCCTGGTTTGATCACCCGGTGAAATTCCTCAATGGCCAGAGGTGAAAAGCAGTTCAGCAGTAAATCTACCGTCGCATCTGCCACTGGCAAATGATAGGACGAAGCTACCGCAAATGCAACCTCCGGTGCCCGCTTTGCCGCCCAGCGCAGCGAATGCTTTGATAGATCGACACCAGCCATTTTAGGCTTTTTCCCCTTCGCAGTCAATCCATGAAATATCCCAGCGGTGTAGTATCCTTCGCCACAGCCGGAATCAAAAATCACTGGCTCTGCCCCGGTATTTTCCTGAAAAAGCCCCAATAATCCTTCCATTAAATGGTTATAATATCCGTTGGAAAGAAATTTTTTTCGAGCCAGTGCCATCCCCTTGTCGTCCCCAGGCGATTTGGAATGCTTTCGCCCTACCGGCAATAAATGTGCATAACCAGCGGCAGCAATGTCATAACAGTGCCCTTTTGGACAAAGATAACTATGTAATTCTCGATGTAATGGTTGCCCACAAAGGGGGCAAAGAAAGAAATTCATTGGCAAATTTACCTCAAAAGATGTCGTGACAGCTGGAAATGCACTTGCTTTTCGGCACTTTGACTATTATAATAGTTTTTAATTCTTAAATAAACCTAAAATCAGCGCGGAATGAAAGAATTGTAGCAATCACTAAATATTGACTTATCTGGGAGTGATATGTAATGAATAATCAGACAAATTTTACGATGCTGTGCGACTTTTATGAGTTATCCATGGCAAATGGTTATTTTCAAACGCCATTGAGAAACCGCATTACCTATTTTGATGCCTTTTTCCGGAGCATTCCGGATAAAGGCGGTTTTGCGATTGCCGCAGGTTTGGAACAGGTCATAGACTATATTAAGAACCTGCACTTTACTGAAGAAGATATCGAATATCTCCGCTCCAAAGGTGGCTTCGTAGAGGAATTCCTGGATTACCTGAGAAACTTCCGCTTCACTGGTGATATTTGGGCCGTCCCGGAGGGAACAACGATCTTCCCCCGTGAACCTATCATGACGGTACGCGCGCCTGCCATTCAGGCACAGTTTATCGAAACTTACATTCTCCTGGTTTTGAATCATCAATCGTTGATTGCTACAAAGTCCAATCGGATTGTTCGTGCCGCCGCTGGTCGGCCTGTGGCTGAATTCGGTTCCCGCCGCGCTCAGGGTGCTGACGCTGCTATTTTAGGGGCTCGTGCCTCCTATATTGCCGGCTGTGTTGGTACCGCCTGCGTGCAGGCTGACCGGGACTACCACGTTCCTGCTACCGGCACCATGGCTCATTCCTGGGTTCAGATGTTCCCGGACGAATACACCGCTTTTGAGACCTATTGCAAGCTCTACCCCAATAACGCTACCCTACTGGTAGACACCTATAACGTGTTGCGCTCCGGCGTGCCCAACGCCATCAAGGCCATCCAAACGGTTCTCTGGCCGCAAGGCATTCGGAAATGTGGAATCCGCATCGACTCCGGCGATCTGACCTACCTGTCTAAGGAAGCAAGAAAGATGCTAGATGATGCTGGTCTCACCGAGTGCAAAATCGTTGCCTCCAACTCCCTGGATGAATATATCATCCGTGGCCTTCTGCTGGAAGGTGCCCGCCTGGACTCCTTTGGTGTTGGTGAACGATTGATCACTTCCAAGAGCGATCCTGTTTTCGGCAGCGTGTACAAGCTGGCCGCCATCGAAGATGAGGCAGGCAACATCATTCCCAAGATTAAAGTCAGCGAAAATGTGGAAAAAATTACAGTTCCCCACTTTAAAAAAGTTTATCGCCTCTATGATCGGGATACGAAAAAAGCCATCGCCGATGTGCTGACTGTCCACGACGAGGTCATTGACGACAGCAAAGAGTATGAACTCATTGATCCCTCTTTCACCTGGAAGCGGAAAAAGGTCTCCAACTTCTCTGCTGAAGAACTGCTAAAACCGATCTTCAAAGGTGGTGAACTGGTTTACGAATTGCCCTCCATTGATGAGATTCGTGAGAACTGTATCAAGCATGTAGGGCTGCTATGGGATGAAATCAAACGCTTTGAAAATCCCCAGAACTACTTTGTCGATCTGTCCGAACGGTTGCTGGATATCCGCGCTGAATTGCTGGAAACCAATAAAAACCAATAAATCAAACCAGATAGGCCCCCTCTGGCAGTTGCCAGAGGGGGCCTTCACGCTAATGCGCAAAGTACCATGATGCCAACTATAACACAAAAAGAGAGCTGTGTACGTTTTTTCATAATTTCTTAATACTTTCTTCATCTCTTCTTGACGTCTTCTGTCTTTTCTAATAGAATAAAAAGGATTCCCTTCCGGAAATGAGTGAAGACATGAAAAAAAGTTCTAAAGTTACAGGGCATGCTTGTGCCATTTTTTGTATTATCGTATGGGGTACTACCTTTATTGTCAGCCGGATGCTGCTGGACTTCTATACCCCGCTTCAGACCATGATGATGCGTTTCATTCTGGCCTACGCTGTGTTATGGTGTATGTGCCCCAAGTGGTACTTTCATTGGAAAGATGAAATCGGATTTCTCCTCATGTCACTGTTCTCCAACACCCTATACTTCATGGCAGAAAATACGGCTCTTACGCTCACGCAATCCTCTAACGTCAGTATTTTAGTCTCTGCCGCGCCTGTCTTTACCGCTCTCCTGCTAGTTCTTCTGCCTCAGTGCTCCGAACGCCTGACCAGGTACACTGTCTTAGGGATTGCAATCTCTTTTTGCGGTATGATTATGGTTGTGTTGAACGGTTCCCTCGTTCTAAAGCTAAACCCTGTTGGCGATCTGCTCGCTCTCGGTGCAGCTGTTTCCTGGGCTGTCTTTAACATGATCTTGAGGGGCTACAGTGAACGTTTCTCCAGCTACTTGATCTCCAGAAAATTGATGTTTTATGGTGTTCTCACCACCCTGCCCCTTCTATTCTGGGAGCACGCCCCTATGAACTGCTCCATGCTGCTTACCCCTAAAATTTTAGCAGGAATCCTGTTCCTTGGAATTATGGGCAGTGCGCTCTGTTATGTTTCTTGGAACTCTGCGATTTATGTGCTTGGCGTGCTACGCACCAACATCTACATCTATGCCATCCCATTCGTCACTATGGTCACCGCGGCCTTTTGCGTCAACGAATCCATAACTTTGATGGGGATCGCCGGCGCCATTCTAATTATATCTGGTATGGTGCTCAGTTCTTTGCAACGCTCCAATCCAGGCTGCTTAGAAGAAAAATAGAGCTTGTCATTCTGACAAGCTCTATTTTTTTTTCGAGACTTTATCGTATGCCACCAGATTTACTCCGCGGCATCCAACAACTGCTTGGTATAGGGGTGCTGTGGATGATCAAACAGCTCATCCACTGTATTGGCCTCTATAACCTCTCCTCGTTTCAGTACTACCGCACGATCACAGATTTGATAGACAACGTTCAAATCGTGGGAAATAAACAGATAACTTAGGTGAAATTCTTTTTTGAGCGCAACCATCAACTGCAATATCTGTGCCTGAATGGTCACGTCCAATGCCGAAACTGCTTCGTCAGCAATCACCAGCTTTGGTCGGAGAATCAACGCAGAAGCAATACAGATGCGCTGCCGCTGACCACCGGAGAGCTGAGGGGGCTTTCGATCCAAATATTCCTCCCCCAAGCCAACCTTTTCTAAGGTCTGAACAACTCGCTGTTTCCGTTCCGCCGCATTGTATTTTCCATAAACCTTCAACGGTTCCTCCAGTATCCAACGAATGGTTCGCACTGGATTCAACGCACTGTAGGGGTCCTGGAACACCATCTGAGGACGCTTAGTGTAGTGGATAATTTCGCCCTCATATTCATCCAGCATCCCCAAAATAGCTCTGGCCAAGGTAGATTTTCCGCTGCCGCTTTCACCGACAACACCCAACACTTCTCCCCCATAGATGGTGAGATTCACGTCCTTTAGAACCTGCTGCCGATTTCGCCGGGACTTCAACGCACCACTCTGACGATACCACGTATTCAGATGTTTTACTTCCAGAACAGGTTGATTCGTCATAAAAGCAGTCCTTTCCAAGCTCAATACAGCCAGTGGGTACGGGTTGGAATCGCAGCAATCAACCGGCGCGTATAGTCTTCCTGGGGATGATAGAAAATCTGATCGGTACTTCCCCGTTCTACAATACGGCCTTTATTCATCACCAGAATTTGCGAACACAGCTTCCGTACCACATTCAAATTGTGGGAGATGAAGAGGATTGATGTGCCGCATTCTGCGTTAATTTTCTTCAGTAATGCTAAAATCTGTGCCTGGATCGTCACATCCAAGGCAGTCGTAGGTTCGTCAGCCAACAACAGGCGCGGATGTGAAATAATCGCTGCCGCAATCATCACCCGCTGTAGCATCCCACCAGACAGTTCATGGGGATACTTTTCATATATTCCTTTCGGATCCGGTAACTCTGCTGCTGCCATCGCCGCCAGTGCCGCAGCTCTTTGCTCTTTCGCACTCAGCTTCGTATGGATACGCAAAGATTCCTCTACCTGAGGTCCAATTTTCATCACCGGATCCAGACTGGTCATAGGTTCCTGAAACACCACTGCCAGGTCTGTTCCCTGCCGACACCGTAGCTCTTCCTGCGTACAGTTCAGCAGATCCAGGCCGTCTAAACAAATGCTGCCTGAACACTCAACCGCTCCCATGGGTAACAATCCGCTGACCGCCATAGCTGTCACCGATTTGCCAGATCCGGATTCGCCTACCATGCCAATGATTTCGCCATCGCCTACTGAAAAGCTAATGTCCTTCACTGCGTCATGTCCTTCCGGTGCGCTGCAGAAATGAACCCGCAGGTCCTTTACTTCTAACATGACAGACTCCTCTCTCTGCTACCGTTTTTTCTGCTGCAATCCTTCCCCCAGCATGGAGAAGCCGAGAATCAGCAGTACAATCGTTATCCCCACAAACAGTACGTACCAAGGTGCATTTTTCAGGTAAATCTGTGCCTCAGCCAACATGCGTCCCAGGCTGGCATCCGGGGGCTGCACTCCAATTCCCAGGTAACTCATACTGGCCTCTGCCAGAACGGCATTGTTAAACCCAATGGTAATCGCTGGCAGCAGAACCGGTATGGCGTTGGGCAGAATATGGCTAAACATGATTCGGAATGAGCTGGCGCCCATGAGTCGAGCGCTTTTTACATAGTTCAGTTCCTTTGCTTTCGCATACTCCCCCCGCACAATACGGGCAAAGCTTGGGATAAAGAGAACCCCAAGAATCCAAGTAATGGTCACCTTGCTCCCACCTACCAAGGCAACAATCACCAGGGCCAGCAGGATTGCTGGAAAGGCAGTAATCGAGTCGCAGATACGCATCAGCACCTCGTCTGTCCATCCACCAAAGTAACCAGTCAAAGCACCGGTCAAAATGCCCACTAGCGTACCGATGAGAACAACACAAACAGCGATTAGAAAACTGGTGCCAGCTCCCTCTAGGATACGAGAAAAAATGTCGCGACCGTAGCTGTCACAACCCATAATGTGGCTGAGGGACGGCGGTGCAAATTTACACGCGGCATCCATAGTAGTGGTACTGTAGGGCGTCCAAAAGAAGCTGATGAGAATCAACAGCACCATAAATCCGGACAAAACGCAGCCAATGATAAAAAGAGTGTTCTTTTTCTGTTTGCTAAGGCTGCGGGTGGATCGTTTCACCTTTTTGGCTAGCATGGCTCTGGCCTCCTCAGTCAAGACGGATGCGTGGATCCATAAATTGATAGAGCAGATCCGCAATGAAGTTGACCACTACCACCCAGAGCACCAAAACCATAACAATGGCCTGAACCACCGGGAAGTCGCGGTTGTTGATAGACGAGAGCAGGAGCACGCCGATCCCGGGGATCGCAAATACCTGCTCAATGATAATACTGCTTGCCACGATTTCCGCCATTGAGGTTGCGATAAAGGTAATAACAGGAATAATCGCATTGCGTAAAACATGATGGGTCAGGATGCGATCTTTGGTACTTCCGCGGCTGCGGGCTGTGCGCACATACTCCCGCCCCATCTGATTGAGGATAGAGGAGCGGAGCATTTTTACCGTCATAGCAATGCGAGGGATGGCAATGGCAAGCGCCGGGAAAATCAAATACTCCAAAAAGCCAGTCCACGATTCCCTGTAAGAGACAAAATTCCCCGGCACAAAAAACTTCAGCCCAATACCAAAGCAATAGGTAAACACCACCCCTAACAGAAAGGGTGGTATCGACATAAAAACCTGATTGATTACTGTGAGGCTTCGATCCAGCAGTCCTCCCTCCCGGCGTGCGGAAAAGATCCCCAGCGGAATAGAAGTCACGATCATAATAAGAAAGGAGAAAAAGGTGAGCAGCGCAGTAATCGGCAGCTTTTGGGCGATCATGCTGGCCACCGGCATACTGTAGCTATAAGAGGTTCCAAAGTCTCCCTGAAGGAATGAGGTGAGCCACTGGAAGTACTGCACAGGAATGGGGCGATTTAGTCCCAGTTCCTCCCGCAGCGCCGCCAGGGATTCCGGCGTTGCACTCGTACCCAGCATGGCACTCGCCGGATCAGAAATGACCTGAAAAGCAAGGAAGGCGAGAAGCGAAACAATTAACAACGTAATAATGAGAGTGAATATTTTTTTTAAAAGGTATTTCATCTTCCCGCCTCCTTTCAGGTACGAATGCGCCAGTTTTAATTACTCGACGTAGTGAATGGTGGACATATCCATGACGTACATAGGATAGAATTTGTAGCCGTCCAAATTCTTATTGATGGCGACAAATTCTGCCAGGTCCTGGATATACACATTGGCCGCAGTTTCCGCTAGAATCTGCTCACACTGTTTGTACAGTTTGGTTGCCTCTACGTCGTCAGTAGACGCTTCCGCCTGGGCGTAAACCTTGTCAAACTCCTCGTTGGAATAATTAAACATATTCTTGTCAGAGTTGCTGGTGTAACGCTGCAGCATTGCAGCTGCGGTCAGGGTGGCGGCGTCAAAGCCAACTACTGTTGCCTCATAGTCACGGTTAGTATACACATCGTTCAGCCAGGTAGACCAGTCCACCTGCTGAATTTTTGCTGTGATGCCAACTGCTGCCAACTGCTCCACAAGTACCTCAGCGGTCTTTACATGGGGCGTATAGTTGGAGGGAACCTTGATGGTAAAGCTGAATCCATCGGCATAGCCGGCTTCCTTCAGCAATTCCTTTGCCTTATCCACATCATACCCGTAGTGATCGCTGAGAGACGCATCAAAATACTTGGTAAATGCGGGATACATAGCGGAGCCAACTTTGGTACCATGACCATCTTCGGTCAGTTCCAGAATGGCATCCACATCAACCGCATAGCTCAGCGCCTGACGCACCTTTTCATTATCAAAGGGCGTCTTCTTGTTGTTCAGATACAGAGCCTGAACCAGGTTCATCGTGCCTTCCAGAACGTTGTAGTTATCGTTCAGACCTTCAACGTGCTCCACAGACAGATGGGCACAGACGTCGACAGAACCGGCATCCAGTGCAGCCACCATAGCGGTTGCGTCTTCATAGATCTTATAGGTAACCTTGTCCAGGTAAGCGGGAGTACCATAGTAGTCGCTGTTCTTCTCCAGCACTACGTTCTCCTGAACGGAACGGGAAAGGAACTTGAAGGGACCAGTACCGATGGGCTGGTTCTTATTGTCTGCATAATCCTTAGGGGTAATGTAGACATAGGCAACGTAGCTGATGAATTCGGCAGAGGCTTTTTTCAGCTTAATGACGACAGTTGAATCATCTGTCGCCTCAATGCTGTCAATATTAGAAAGCGCCTCTACCAGGGATGTCTCCACAGAAGTAGCGGCGCTAGTTTTAAAGGAATAGAGAACATCGTCTACGGTTACCGTTTCCCCATTATGGAACTTGACGCCGTCACGCAGCTTAAACGTGTAAGTCAATTGATCGTCGGAAACATTGTACTCCTTCGCAACGGCCGCATTGAAGTTGCCGTCCGAATCGGCCTTTACTAAGCCTTCGTAAACGTTGAATAAGACCTCTCTCGTTCCTGCCGCCGTAATTGTGTAGGGGTCAAGACTTTCATCTAGGTCCTGAGCGATGCCAACGGTGATGGAATTGTCGTGGGCATCGGCTCCGAAAGAGCTAGTTTCGTCGCTGGCAGTTGAGTTCCTTCCGGAAGTGGTACCTCCGCAAGCGCAGAGTGTACCCACCATAACAGTGGCCGCCAAGAGCAGTGCAAGAATGCGTTTCATTTGCAAATCTCCTTCCGCCGTTCTCTATACGAAACGGCGTTACAACAAAATTAACATCTCTCATTATTAAATTGTCGCTTGTATTGTATCGCAGTGTCTGCCAGAATTCAAGCCTTATTTTCCTGCTGTTGCCCCATCTTTGTCACAATTTTAACAAAAAGCCGCACTCAAAAATGAAATAAAACCCAGGAAACCTTGATTACGCACTGGATTCCGCATGAAAACAGAAATCGTAACTTTTTTGACTTTTCTCCCTTTATTCGCACAAATCCGACCAAAAATACTCCACCTTCCTGTGAAAAGTGGTATAATGATGGCAGTCGCAATGAAGAAGGTGTCACTTATGTGGATTGCGTTTGCATTTGGATCCGCACTGTTCGCTGGTTTGACTTCGATCCTTGCCAAATGCGGGATCAAAGAAACCGACTCCAATGTAGCTACCGCAGTGCGAACCATCGTTGTACTGCTATTCTCCTGGCTCATGGTATGGGTCGTTGGCTCCCAGTCCCAGCTTGCCACGCTGGACGGAAAAACACTGCTGTTCCTTATCCTGTCTGGATTGGCTACTGGTGCCTCCTGGCTCTGCTACTTTAAGGCGCTTCAACTGGGGGACGTGAACAAGGTTGTCCCCATCGACAAGTCCAGCACCATACTGACCATCATTCTTGCCTTTATTCTACTCCGTGAGGAGATTTCTATCCCGAAAATCATCGGTATCGTTGGCATCGCAATCGGAACCTATTGGATGATTCAGAAAAAGGAAGCATCCCAACCTGCTCCGGAACAGAAGATCAAAAAGGCTTGGCTTTTCTACGCAATCCTTTCCGCAGTCTTTGCCAGCCTCACCGCAATTCTCGGAAAAGTTGGCATTTCGGGCGTTGAATCCACCCTAGGCACGGCAATCCGTACCGGTGTGGTGCTGGTTATGGCATGGATTGTTGTGTTTGTCACCGGAAAGCAGCACACACTGACCCAAATTTCAAAGAAAGAGTTTGGCTTTATCTGCCTGTCTGGTGTTGCCACCGGTGCCTCCTGGCTCTGCTACTACAAAGCCCTGCAGGACGGTCTCGCCAGCGTAGTGGTTCCCATTGACAAGCTGAGTATTTTAATTACAATCCTGTTTTCCTATTTGATTCTTCACGAAAAACTATCCAAAAAAGCTGCTGTGGGTCTGGCACTGATTGTGGCTGCCACCCTGGTCATGCTGATCAAATAACCCCTTTGGAGGCGTGGGATGAGTGTTACTGTTGAATCCCTCTTAAAACTCCCTTCCATACGCAGCGCAAGCGTTTAGGCCGGTGCAAATCATTTGGATCGCATTGTTACGTCTATCTCCACGCTGGAGTACGCACCGTGAACGGAGATGCAGAGGCTCAGTGTGCCAATTTTCATCAGTTGGCTCTGTCCGGAGAAGTAAGACTCATTCCTTATTATGCAGTACTGCTTCTCCCCCGGGTAGATCAACGGTTAATTGATCTTTCTAATAAACTGGATTTTGTGCTGATCTGTACGCCTGAAAATGGAAGCCATTGTCCGAGATTAGGTCAGCAACACCAGCCTGTCCATTGAACTGCTGGAGTAGGTCATCACGCAACTGCCCAAACATCAGCATACCATGGACACCGTTCTCCGGATTGTAAGCGACCGTCCGCAGGCCCCTGCGATCATTACCAACACAGGACTCCATGTACTAAGTGCAGCGTCCTGGCTCCGAAAACATACGTTACACCGGGAACCTCTGCTCCGCTCCACCTTCCCTCAGACAGGTGCTCCTCCTCTGGAGTGCCAACATGATTACCCTGTTTACCTCTATCACGATGAACTGCATCTGGGGCCGAATCACCGCATGAAGCTACTCATTCAAACCGAACAGAATCAACTGAAACTGATTATGTGGAAACGGGCAGTCGAAGCAGTTCAGCTTGCGTTAAATATCTGGGGGAAACAACATGATAGAGTGGAACTGATTGATCCGATCAAAGCCATCATCCAGGACGAACCAATTAAGATGCGTCATCTGGCCAAAATATACAACATCGACGTTTCCTCCCTCCACTCTATATGGATTCTCCACGCGTTTCACCCTTCTGGCTTCACACAGCGAGTGGATGAGATTTGAGAACTCTCCAGATACTTTTCCAACATTGTCATCTGCGAATGATATAATGAAGATTTGCTCATCTACCTCCAAGGTCTCCGGCAACCACGAAAAGCTGATTGACTACAACGAAGTCCCCTGAGCAAGCAAAAGCAGAGGCTATTCAGCCTGCTATACAAGCTGGCAACACCAGCCGCGTGAAAATTAAGGCTGCCGGTGACTTGGCTTGATTGCGCTTGTAAGAACTGGAGGTCGCAACATGACCAGGAAGATGAAATGGTTGCACGGCTACGGGCAGACGGCTATGATGTTCCTGTGTTAGAGGCCACTCAATATGCTCTGACACTACTGGATCTGCACGCTAAGATGGAGCTTTATCAAAGTCGTGAAACCTACATGGAGCCACCTAAAAAGGATAAGTCGAAACATAAAAAGAAGTCCGTTCCGATGAGGAATGGGACTTCTTTTTTGCTCGGTAATTTAGTTCCAGTACTTGCTTTGATCTGTCTCTTCCATTTCATCTCTCTGGAATTCCAGATCCGGATTGCGAATGCTGACACGGGTGTGCGGCGGGACTGACTTCGTTATAAACGCGTTACCGCCAATAATTGACCCTTCCCCAATCCGGGTTTCGCCGCCTAAAATGGATGCGCCAGAGTAAATGGTTACCCGATTTTCAATGGTTGGATGTCGCTTATGGTTGCGCAATCCCTGACCCGCCCGGGTCGAGAGACCACCTAGGGTAACTCCCTGATAGATTTTTACCCAGTCACCAATTTCCGTTGTCTCACCAATGACAACCCCTGTACCATGGTCAATGAAAAAGTACTTCCCGATGGTAGCTCCAGGGTGAATATCAATCCCCGTCAGGCTGTGCGCATGTTCTGTCATGATTCTAGGAATCAGCGGGACTTTTAGCAAGTGCAGCTCATGAGCCAGCCGATTCACCATAATCGCATACAGCCCAGGATAAGAGAAAATAATCTCATCCTTATTAAACGCTGCCGGGTCTCCATCAAACGCCGCGTCAACGTCCATATACAGGTATGACTGAATTTGAGGAAGCGTTGCGATAAACTGCTCCACAATGCGCGTCGCCTCCGCATTGCGAATCGTCTCATCAGCTTTTTGAAACACATCCAACTGCAACAATACCAGCGCAACTTGACCCACAAGGTTTATATATATTTCGTCCAAGACAGAGCCAATATAGTATTCCGCTGCGTACCGGCTTACTTTTTTCTTAACAAAGTAGTCCGGGAACAACACCATCTGCAACTGCTCTATCATCGCGATAATTGCCTTTTTATCTGGCTGTGAGTGGATCAGCACCTTACTTCCCTGTTGCCGCTCCGCAGAGCTGGTTAACAGATTCTGCACAATTTTACTCACACCCAGTTCCATATGAGAAGGCATTCCCATCCCTCATTTCTTTCCCGCAAAGCATCAAATTTTGTCATATTGCGGTACGATATTACCATACTATACCTTTGTGCTTGTCCTTGTCAATGAAACTGCATAAGAGAAAAAGGGATCGGCAAGCCGATCCCTTTAAAAACAAATATATCGATTATTCGTTGATACCGATAACAACACCGGAACCGACGGTACGGCCACCTTCACGGATTGCGAAGCGCAGACCATTTTCGATAGCGATGGGGGTGATCAGTTCAACGTCCATATCAACGTTATCACCAGGCATGCACATTTCAACGCCTTCGGGCAGAGCAATGATACCGGTAACGTCAGTAGTACGGAAATAGAACTGAGGACGATAGTTGTTGAAGAACGGAGTATGACGGCCGCCTTCATCCTTCTTCAGAACGTAAACCTGACCCTTGAACTTGGTGTGCGGATGGATGGAGCCGGGCTTGCACAGAACCTGACCACGTTCAATATCGGCACGAGACACGCCACGCAGCAGAACGCCCACGTTGTCGCCAGCTTCTGCGAATTCCAGCAGCTTGCGGAACATTTCCAGACCGGTAACGACGGAGGACTTCTTCTCTTCTTCCAGACCAACGATATCAACGGGTTCGCCCATCTTAATGGTACCACGTTCGACACGGCCAGTTGCGACGGTGCCACGGCCAGTGATGGTGAAGACGTCTTCCACGGGCATCAGGAAGGGCATGTCAGCCTTGCGGTCAGGAGTGGGGATATAGTTATCAACAGCATCCATCAATTCCTTGATGCAAGCGTATTCGGGTGCATTGGTATCAGTGGATTCGGAGACCAGAGCGTTCAGAGCGGAACCCTTGATAATGGGGGTGTCATCGCCAGGGAATTCATAGAAGTCCAGAGTTTCGCGCACTTCCATTTCAACCAGTTCCAACAGCTCTTCGTCATCAACCTGGTCGCACTTATTCAGGAAAACGATGATATAAGGAACACCAACCTGACGAGCCAGCAACAGATGTTCACGGGTCTGTGCCATAACGCCGTCGGTAGCAGCGATAACCAGGATAGCACCATCCATCTGAGCAGCACCGGTGATCATGTTCTTGATATAGTCAGCATGACCCGGGCAGTCAACATGAGCGTAATGACGGTTGTCAGTCTCATATTCGACGTGAGAGGTGTTGATGGTAATGCCACGTTCCTTTTCTTCAGGAGCCTTATCGATGGAAGCGTAGTCAGTATAGGAGGCCTTGCCGGAGAATGCCAGATACTTGGTAATAGCGGCAGTCAGAGTGGTCTTGCCATGGTCAACGTGACCGATGGTGCCGATATTTACATGGGGTTTGCTACGGTCAAACTTTTGCTTTGCCATAATAATTTCCTCCTTAAATGTAAGAAATCGTAAATTTTAGTTTAAAAAGTAAATAATAGTTGCATCAAGTCATTGTATCCCATCATACGTGGAAAATCAACAACTACTTCCAGCAACGCATTAAAATCAGTTTCCGGAGCCTCGGCTGGCAATAATCTTTTCAGCCAGGGACTTGGGAATTTCCTCATAATGGCTGGGTTCCATGGTATACTGACCACGTCCCTGTGTACGGGAACGCAGGTCGGTAGCATAACCAAACATGGAACTGAGAGGAACGAAGGCATCAATCTGAGTGGCGCCATTGTTGGGCTCCATTCCTTGAATCTGTCCGCGGCGGCTGTTCAGATCACCAATTACGTCACCCATATAATCATCGGGAACGATAACCGAAACCTTCATAATGGGTTCCTGCAAGGAAGGATTCGCTTTCCGCATAGCCCCTTTGAACGCCATAGAACCGGCGATTTTAAAGGCCATTTCGGAGGAGTCCACCTCGTGGTAAGAGCCATCATAGAGGTTTACTTTGACGTCAACGACAGGATATCCTGCCAGAACGCCAGCCTGCATCGCACCCCGAATACCAGCATCAATGGCGGGAATGTATTCCTTCGGAATGGAACCGCCAACGATGGAATTGGTGAATTCGTAGCCTTTCCCAGACTCATTGGGCTCAATGGTAATCTTACAGTGGCCATACTGACCCTTACCACCAGACTGACGGGCATACTTGGTATCCTGATCCACCTTCTTGCAGATGGTTTCCTTGTATGCAACCTGAGGCGCACCTACGTTTGCTTCCACTTTAAACTCACGGAGCAGACGGTCTACGATAATCTGCAGATGTAGTTCACCCATACCTGCGATAATGGTCTGACCTGTTTCTTCATCCGTGTAGGTTTTAAATGTGGGGTCTTCCTCCGCCAGCTTAACCAAAGCGATGGACATTTTTTCCTGTCCCGCCTTGGTCTTCGGTTCAATTGCCACGCGAATCACGGGTTCCGGGAACTCCATAGACTCCAGAATGATGGGAGCCTGATCGCTACACAAAGTATCACCAGTGGTGGTGTTTTTCAGTCCAACCGCCGCAACAATATCTCCGGAATACACTTCCTCGATATCTTCACGGTGGTTAGCATGCATCTGCAAAATCCGACCCAGGCGCTCCTTCTTTCCCTTGGTGCTATTCAGCACGGAGGAACCGGTCTTGACGCTGCCGGAATACACACGGAAGAAAGACAGCCGACCAACATAGGGATCGGTCATAATCTTAAACGCCAGGGCGGCAAAGGGCACCTGATCGTCAGACGGACGTTCTTCTTCCTTGTCATTTTTGGGGTTGGTACCCTTAATAGCTGGAACATCAGTTGGTGCCGGCATATAATCCACAATGGAGTCCAACAGCTTCTGCACACCCTTGTTGCGGTACGAAGTGCCGCAGACGACGGGTATCATCTGGTTGTTGATGGTGCCTTTACGGATGGCTGCGCGAATCTTTTCCTCGGGAATTTCCTGCTCTTCCAAGATCATCATCATGATCTCTTCATCAATGTCGGCAACACATTCCAACATCTGTTCTCTGTAGCTCTGAGCCAGCTCCATCATATCGTCTGGAATCGCTTCCACACGCATATCCTGACCCATCTCATCATAATAGATGTCAGCATTCATCTCCACTAAGTCAATGATGCCGCGGAAGGTATCTTCCGCACCGATGGGCAGCTGGATCGGCACCGCATTGGCTTTCAGCCGTTCATGAACCATATCCAGCACATGGAAGAAGTTCGCGCCCATAATGTCCATCTTGTTCACATAGATCATACGGGGAACCTGATAGTGGTCGGCCTGACGCCACACAGTCTCAGACTGGGGCTCCACACCACCCTTGGCACACAAAACGGTTACACTACCGTCCAGTACGCGCAAGGAACGTTCCACCTCAACGGTAAAGTCAACGTGGCCCGGAGTGTCGATAATATTGATGCGGTGATCCCGCCAGAAACAGGTAGTGGCAGCACTGGTAATGGTAATGCCGCGCTCCTGCTCCTGAACCATCCAGTCCATGGTGGCAGTGCCCTCATGAACCTCGCCAAGTTTGTAATTGACACCGGTGTAGTAGAGGATGCGTTCAGTCGTAGTTGTCTTACCAGCATCGATATGCGCCATAATACCGATGTTTCTTGTTTTCTCAAGAGAGGTTTTTCTTGGCATGAATGTTTGCTCCTTAAAATTTGCAAATAGAACGGGTTATGATCACCAGCGGAAATGTGCAAATGCCTTATTGGCCTCTGCCATCTTGTGGGTGTCTTCACGCTTTTTGACAGCGTTACCTGCGTTGTTGTATGCGTCCATGATCTCGCCTGCGAGCCGTTCTTTCATGGTGCGTTCACTGCGTGCACGGGAGTAGTTCGTCAGCCAACGCAGACCCAGGGTCTGACGGCGGATGGGACGGACTTCCATGGGGACCTGATAGTTAGCACCGCCAACACGACGGCTCTTACATTCCAGGCTAGGCATGATATTTTCCAAAGCATCGCGGAACACTTCCAGGGCATCCTTTTCGGTTTTCTCCTGGATAATGTCGAAAGCGCCATAAACTACCTTCTGGGCTACGCCCTTCTTGCCGTCGAGCATAATGCTATTGACCAGTTTGGTCACCAGAACGGAGTTATAGACAGGATCGGGGAGAATCTCACGCTTGGGTACGTTTCCTCTTCTAGGCACTTTACTTCCCTCCTTCATAGTATGATTTCATAGGTACTCGAAAGTGATGTTCACTTCCGTACGAGACAAGTGCCTGCTTGTCCAGTGCCTGCCGGAGGTCTACCCATATTTCAGTGCGCCGCTATCGCGATTCGGTAAAGACGCACTGTTAAAATATATGATAAACGACTCCTGGCAAGGCTTGCGCCTTGCGCCTAGAGCGCAAAAGTGCTTTTAGAGTGTTGTGGCTAAAGATTACTTCTTGATCTTGGGTCGCTTCGCACCATACTTGGAGCGAGCCTGCATACGACCAGTGACGCCCTGGGTATCCAGAGAACCACGGATGATGTGATAACGCACACCAGGAAGATCCTTAACACGGCCGCCACGGATCATGACGACGGAGTGCTCCTGCAGGTTATGGCCGACACCGGGAATATAAGCGGTGACTTCGTAACCGTTAGACAGACGCACACGAGCAATCTTACGCAGTGCGGAGTTAGGCTTCTTAGGGGTTGCAGTACGAACTGCAGTGCAGACGCCTCTCTTCTGCGGAGATGTCAGATCAGTCTCTCTGTCCTTTAGGGTATTTCTACCCTTCTGCAGTGCGGGGGAGGCGGACTTATAGATAGAAGTCTCTCTTCCCTTACGAACCAGCTGATTAAAAGTAGGCATAGCATAGTTCCTCCTTTCTTCAAAAGATACTATATTTTAACAAAACGGAGGAATTTTATTCCTGTTCTGCTAAAAACGAAAGAAATTTTTGTGTGGGTTAATTCGTAATTCCCCATTGCCGCAATTGTGCAGCGCCCCAGATTATCTGTAATAACATCGTTTGGGATCGTCTGACAGGGAATGCCATTTCACTGTGGGATCCCTTCGGAGAACCCGTCGGATTCCCCCACATTTGGCAATATTGCAAACCTACACAGTTTTCTATTATAACACCTAAAGGAGTCATCGTCAAGAAAAACTTTCCACCGAAATATTTCGCTTTTTGAAGAATCCTTTCAGCATTTTGACAACATTCCGGTGTGGTTCTCAGTAGTTGGGGGATGCAAACCCTTTGATGTACCAGCAGGAACTGATTTTTCCGTTTCTGCCACACTTCAACGTGTAGGTTTTGCTCCGAGCCTGATCACTGGTGTTGCCTTCAAGGGTTGTTACAGTTATCTTCCCACTTTTTATGGAACAACTGCGCACATAGCCTATGTGGTGAGTTGATCCGCCCAGACGAGTGCTGTAGAAAATCAGATCGCCAGCTTTGGGGGTATAGCTACCCTTTCCGCCCTTTGTCCTTGCCCAGCTGTAGAAATGCTGTCCCTTTTTATTGTAGTAGGAATAGTAATTCATAACAGCGCAATAGCCGGGGATTACCTTTTTGGATGTGCCGTTCTCTCGGGCGCCCCAGTTCACAAACATCGCACACCAGGCTCCCTGCAAACCGTAGTAGTACCCGTATTCTGTATAGTTTTTAGAGCCGCATCTGGTGCCACCCAAATGGCTAAGCTTGTTGCCCTCTTGATAACCCATCTGAGAGTTAGCAATCGTCAGGATATTTTTCCGATTGCTTCCAGTTAACTGCAACGCCATTAACTGTTTATAGAACTTGCTCTTTTTATAATACTTAGACGATTTCAGGGACACAGCCTTTTTATACAGTACTACTTTAATTTTCTTCGTAGCCTTGGAATAGTTTGTGGTAGTGGCAGCCGTCACGGTAATCGTACACACACCCCGTTTTTTCATGGTCACTTTTCCGCTGGACTTGCCCACCGTTGCCACACTGGTGTCGTCGGACTTATACGTAACCGCACCATCGCCGGAGGTTTTGCCCTTGAGGGTAAAGGTGCCTCCGGATTTATAAACCTTAGCATAACTGCTGGAAACACCGCAGATGGTCTGCTTTGCTTTTTCCACAGTAACCCGAGTCGTTATCTGTGCCTCTTGATAGGTTTCTGTCTCACTAGCAGTGATGGTAACCGTTGCCTCACCGGCTCCCTTCACTGTCATTTCACCACTGGCTGCGTCTATCTCTACCGCTGCGCTGTTATCTGACGCAAAGGAGAATGTACCGTCACCAGTCGTTATCGGAGCTAGTGTAATGCTATCTCCACCATAAACAGTGCTGTAGGTGCTTTCCACTCCGGAGATCACCTGTACCTGCTTCTCAATAGGCAGTTCCTCCGGCTCCCCGCTGGTGTCTGCCAGATTATCGGTATTTTCTCCTTCGGTTTCCGCATATACCTGAACTGTCTCATTCTGCTCCGCAGCCACTGTATCTGTCGCCAGCGCTGTCACCGGACTGAACAGGGACATCACCATGGCCAACAACAAACCTATTGATATTAATCTTTTCTTCATGCTCACGCTCTTTCCCTTCATTCACTCCAGGACAATCAGCTCTTTGGGTGATTGTGTCAGATTTACATTACCTTCTTTCGTTAGCCAAAGCACATCTTCAATTCGCACCCCAAATTTTCCGGGTAAATAAACTCCCGGTTCGGCAGAAATAACCGCACCTACTGGCAGTGGCTCTCGATTAGAGCGATTAGCGTTTGGTTTTTCATGAATTTCCAAGCCCAGGCCATGGCCAAATCCGTGACCAAAGTAATCACCGTATCCGGCATCCTCCAACACCTGCCAAGCTGCATTGTGAATATCGCAGCCTGGGACGCCGGCCTTCGCCTGGGCAATCCCTGCTAATTGAGCCTGCAGCACAGCATCATATACCTGCCGCATTTCATCCGTCGGCTGACCAACGGCCACCGTCCGCGTCATATCAGAGCAGTACCCCTGATAGATGCACCCAAAATCCATAGTGACAAACTCCCCGCTTTGGATCGGTTTGTCATCCGGAATTGCATGAGGCATACTCCCCCTGTAACTGGATGCAACAATCGGATCGAAGGAGTTTTTCTCCGCACCGTACTGCATTTGCAGGTAGGTAATCCGCGCCGCAATCTGCCGTTCCGTAACGCCCGGCTTCAGATTATTCAAAATCTCCAAAAATACCTGATCTGTTATGGCCTGTGCTTTCCGCATCAGCGCCAGCTCTTCTGCATCCTTCGCGCCGCGCAGTTCGGTCAGCAACTCACTGGCTGGCACGAACGTCACCGCATCCGAAAAAAGCTGTTCCATCTTTCGATACTGCTCTAGGGTCAGGTATTGCTCTTCGATTCCGATACGTCTTAATCCGCAGTCAGATAGTACTTCTTTCGCCAGCACCAACTGGGAACGCTCTGGCGTAGTCATCGTAATTGCTGCATTCGCAACGGTCTGTTCTGCAAGCTCAATATAGCGCGAATCGGTAAAATAGCAATTTCGCTCCCGCGTTACCAAAACCAAGCCCTCGCCCTTCATCCCAACGGCATAATACTCGCCCGGTTCACTGGTGATAATCAGCGCATCTAATTGTCCTTTGTCCAGACAGACACTGATTTTTTCCAGATGGTTCATCGTTCGCACACCTCCCGATAAATTTGTTTCATGGACAGTGCATCCTCACTCTGGGTTCCCGCCGATTCACAGATTACCCAAGGTTCCCAGCCCCGCCGGGCAAGCTCCTCTGCCAGCGGCAGAAACTCCGGTCCGTAGCCCGGATCAAAAAAGCTCAGATGTCGTTTTTCCCCTCCCTTCTGCGTAAATTCAATCTTAGAAAAATGACTGTGGAATTGTGCACTTCGCTCCTCCCCCAATACATCCGCAATGCGGTCAAGCATTTGCACACAAGCCGCTTTTCCTTCCAATACCCCAAAGGATCTGGCATAGAGGTGCCCAAAGTCCACACAGGGCAGCAAACGCTCGTCCACTGCACATAACTCCAGCACTTCCTCCAAATCTCCCAACTGATTGACTTTCCCCATGGTCTCCGGACACAAGATCAGGTCACCGTACCCAAGCTCATCGCAAGCTCTAACAATGACCGCCAAGTTCTCCTTCGCAACCCTTAGTGCCTCACCCCGACTTCGCTTCATTAGCGCGCCGGAGTGAATTACAATGCGCTTTGCCCCCATCCAGCGTGCTGCTTGACAAGAGGCGGTCACATAACCGATGGCTTTTTTCACACTTTCCGGGTCCGGATTGGCTAGGTTAATAAAGTAGGGGGCATGAAGGGACAACGCTATTCCGGCTTTCGCCGCGTTGTGCCCTATCAACTCCGCAGTGGATCGCACTACCCGGATGCCCTTGCCGCACTGGTACTCATACGCATCCAGTCCGATCTCTCGGAGCCATTGGGGCGCATCGGCGCTGGCCTTGCTCACCGTCTCGGTAAACCTAGTTGAATTGCCAGCTACGCCAAACAATGCGCTCATATTCTATCTCCTCTCAGGCGGCAAAGCGCTCGAAAGGGCGCCTCTATTCCGTACCGTATTTTCCGGAAGGCACTGTCTAGGGCAATGGCACGAATATAAATCGCCCGAATCCCCGCATTGTGGGCGCCTAGTATATCCGTAAAAATCTGATCGCCGATCATTAGGGTTTCTTCCGGGCGGCATCCGCACTGATTCATGGCTTCTCGAAATGCCTCAGCATGAGGTTTTGCGGCATGGCCGATATAGGGAATCCCCAATTCGGTGCAAAACCGTTGTGCGCGCTGGGGGCGGCGGCTGTTGGACACCACAAACAAGGCAATTCCTTTCTGCTCCAGTTGATCCCGCCACCCTTTCAAGCCCTCATCTGGGTCCGGTTGGTGGTAGCGCGCCAGAGTGTTGTCCAGGTCTGCCAGCACCAAACGAATTCCATTCTTTTCTAATTCATCCGGTTTGACCTGGGTAAAACTATTCTCGATTCGGTCCGGAACCAACGAAAACATGTGCATACCTCCACGAAATAGTACTGTTCCATCAAGTTGTTTATAAGGTTACAATTCGTAACTATTTTATGTTACCATTTTTTACTTTTGATTACAAGGAGGGAATCCAAAAATGTTGCAATTTCCGCGCACAATTCTGGCAGTGACGCCAGGCCTTCCCCTGCCCCGATTGCCTTTTCCTGTCGACTTTGCTCATATGGCCTATCGCATCGGTCCCAACCTTCAGCTCCTCCGTGCCCGGCCAGAACTGGAATTGGAGGGTGGCTTGTTGATGCTCAGTGGTACCGCTTCCTGCTGCCGTGGTAACTTTGACCGGTTCTGTGAACAGTTGCTTTCCGAGTGCCATATCAGGCACATGGTCGGAGTTGTGGCAAATTGGGAGCTTTCTTCTCAATACGCTTCGCTGGTAAGTGAATTGGATCGCGCACTGGCAGTGGAAAACTTAGAATTCTGGGTACCGGAATACTTTTCAAAAGATGTGACTGCCGGGCATATTATGATTTCTTCTCAACTTTCCGGAGGAACCCTCGCCGCCCGTCTACAGGAAGCGGTGCAGCAATGGGGCAAACGAGTTGCCTTAGCCATTGAGTGTACTCCTTGGGATTTTCTCCTTCCATGTGCTCCTGGACAGGAACGACCTTTGGAAGAGAATCAGGCGCAGCAACTGATGTCCAAACACGCTACTCGGTTCTGGTTTTCCGAGGCCCTTTTTGCCCAGTATTTTACATACCAAGCGGAAAGTAAACTTCACCTGGTTCAGTTTGACAACGCTTACAGCATTCGAAAGAAACTCGAACTATCCAAACAGTTCGGCTTATCTGGGGCAATGCTCTCCTGGGACGAAATTCATCGTTTTTCCCGGGAAATTTTCTCCAGTCCTCAGAAACGCTCTGGAGGGAATGCTTTTTGACAAAAGGAAACCCCCCGTGCTAAAACACAGGGGGGTTTGTTTGTTTTCAATTAGTAGAATTTCTTGCGATTCTTTCTAGCTGCCTCAGACTTTTTGCGGCGCTTTACGCTGGGGCTTTCATAATGCTCGCGCTTACGAACCTCCGCCAGGACACCGGACTTAACGCAGCTACGTTTAAAACGCTTCAGGGCGCTATCCAGAGATTCATTTTCTCTCACACGGACTTCAGCCATCTATTTTCCCTCCCCTCGATATGCCCAGGGAGTCTATGACAAGGGCACAGGAAGCCTTTATAAAACAGGCTTCATTATTATATAGTTTACGCCTCAGCATGCAAGTTGTCAAGAGTCATTGCGCAATTTTTCGGCAATAAGCAAGAAACAAGCTCAGTAAGGCACGGGTATAGAAATGCGTTTTATTTAGCCGGCTTAAAAATCAGGTTGACCAGTTTAATCTGTTTATCCTTACCGCGGACTACGATTTTCTTAATCAATTCCTTACCTTCCGCCTGCTTCTGAATTCTGTCGTCTGCCAGCGCAATCTCCACAACAGCATCATCCTCGGCTTCCGCAGGCACTTGCACATTGGCACGCACTTTACCGGAAACCTGAACCGCAATTTGAACCACGGAAGACAGGGTCTTGGAGGCGTCGTATTCCGGCCAAGGCTGGGCACAGACCAATCCCTTAAAGCCCAAGTTTGCCCACATCTCTTCACAAATATGTGGTGCAAAGGGATCCAGCATCAGGATCAACGCCTTCATATCACCCTTGGTCGCTCCGTTGGCATAGAAATCGTTTACCAGCGCCATCAGCGTTGCAATAGCAGTGTTAAACTTCATGGCCTCAATATCATCACTGACTTTTTTAATGGCCTTGTGGATGACAGCCACATTATCCTCGCTGTAGGTCAGGTCATTGTTACATCGTTCATGGAGATTCCAGACACGATCCAGGAAGCGCTTGCAGCCGGCAACCGCCTTGGGAGACCATGCGGCAGCCTTGGCAAAGTCGCCGATGAACATGATATAGGTGCGCATAGTATCGGCACCATACTGTTCCACAATATCGTTGGGATTGACAACGTTACCTCTGGATTTAGACATTTTTTCGCCGCCTTCACCCAGAATCATGCCATGACTCGTACGCTTGTGATAGGGTTCTGAATAAGGTACCACACCGATGTCATAGAGGAAGTTGTTCCAGAATCGGCTGTACAGCAGGTGCAGCGTGGTGTGTTCCATACCGCCGTTGTACCAATCCACCTGGCCCCAATAATCCAGGGCTTCCTTGGATGCCAACGCCTGATTATTGTCCGGATCCATATAGCGCAGGAAATACCAGCTGGAACCAGCCCACTGAGGCATGGTATCAGTTTCCCGTTCCGCGGAACCACCACAGCAGGGACAAGTGGTGTTTACCCACTCGGTCATTGCAGACAGCGGGGATTCCCCATCATCAGTGGTCTCGTAGCTCTCCACTTCCGGAAGCAGTAGGGGCAGTTGATCCTCGGGCAGCGCTACATAACCGCACTTAGCACATTTGACGATAGGGATGGGTTCCCCCCAATAGCGCTGACGGGAGAACACCCAGTCACGGAGCTTATAGTTAATCTTTGCGCAACCCACGTTCTTCTCTTCCAGCCATTCGATCATTTTAGCCTTGGCGTCCTCTACACTGAGTCCGGTCAGGAACCCGGAGTTGACGCCGACGCCAGTGGCAACATCGGTAAACGCTTCCGTGGAGATATCCACTTCCCCTTCGGATCCTGCAACCACCTGGAGCATCGGCAAATTAAATGCCTTTGCAAACTCCCAGTCACGGGTATCATGAGCGGGAACAGCCATGATAGCGCCGGTACCATAGGACGCCAGAACATAGTCAGAAATGAAGATGGGGATTTCTTCATTGTTCACCGGATTGATGGCTTTCACGCCCTTCAATTCGACACCAGTCTTCTCCTTTACCAGCTCTGTTCGTTCGAAGTCAGACTTAGAGGATGCGGTACGTACATAAGCAGCCACTTCATCATAGTTGGACAGCTTGTCTTTCCACTTTTCCACATAGGCGTGTTCCGGAGCAATAACCATATAGGTTGCACCAAACAACGTATCACAGCGGGTAGTGTAAACGGTCAGCACATCTCCCTCAGTGGTACCGAAGTTCACATCGGCACCAGTGGAACGACCGATCCAGTTTTTCTGCTGAATCGTGACCCGGGGCAAAAAGTCCAGGCCATCCAAGCCGTCAATGAGCTTCTGGGCATATTCAGTGATTTTCAGCATCCACTGGCTCTTCTCTTTCCGTACCACAGCGGAGCCACAGCGTTCGCAGACGCCGTTGACCACTTCTTCATTGGCCAGAACGCACTTACAGCTGGTACACCAGTTCACCGGCATAGACGTTTTGTAAGCCAGACCATGCTCAAACATCTTCAAGAAGATCCACTGGGTCCACTTGTAGTAATCAGGATCGGTAGTATCGATTTCACGCTCCCAGTCAAATGAATAGCCCAACATCTGGAGCTGCTTGCGGAAATTTACAATGTTTTCTTTGGTAACCACCGCAGGATGCACATGATTTTTGATGGCGTAATTCTCGGTAGGCAGACCAAAGGCATCGTATCCAATGGGGAACAGCACATTATAGCCATCCATCCGCTTTTTCCGTGCAATGACATCCATTGCAGTATAAGGACGTGCGTGTCCCACATGGAGTCCCTGTCCGGAAGGATAAGGGAATTCCACCAAGCCGTAGAATTTCGGCTTGGTTTTTACGCCGTTTTCACATTTGAAAACCTGCTGTTCCTGCCATTTTTTTTGCCACTTCTTCTCAATGGCATTGAACTCATATTTCACTTTCAATCACGCCTTCTTATTCTCAATATTATTGATATTTTTTATTATTCCTGCTCTTCTGCCAAGAACGAATCGATCTCTACCCGATCTGCGTCCAGCCACATGCGCTCCAAATCGTAGAACTCACGCTGCTCCGGCAGGAACAGGTGCACGATCACGGCACTGTAGTCCAACAGCACCCAACCGCTGCTCCGTTCGCCCTCTACATGGTGGGGCACTTCGCCCATCCTTTTTGCCGTTTCTTCACAGGCGTCGGCCAAGGTACGCAGCTGCGTAGTTGAGGCCGCAGAACACATGATAAAGTAATCTGCCAGCGTAGTTACGTCTGTTGTGTGCAGAACTTCGATATTTAATCCGCGTTTTTTGTCCAGCGCCTTCACAATGGCGGTGGTTAGTTCTAATGCTTCTGCCATATTGTGTTACTCCTTTACTTGTCACTCTCCCGGAAGGGTTACGCCAAGGCTGCGCAGCCAATCCCGTGCTTCCAGGGTACGATAGTGGACTTCCCGGCCCTGTGACTCAGTGTGGCGGATGGTGTTTTCCAATCCCAGCAGCACACCTGCATCCAGATCCCGCATCGCCAGACTATGGGCTGCCTCTGACCATTTCCGGTTGGGCTCAGCATAATCGGCGATATATAAAATTTTCTCCAACAGGGTCATATGCCCCTTCCCAGTAGTATGCCAGCAAATGGCCTCACAAATCCGCTGGGGCATACCAAATACCCGCTCTGCCACAGCCGCGGCGCTTTTGGAATGCAGCAATGGCAGCATTTTTTGTTCCACCTGATCTAATACAATACCATATTCTGCACATTTTGACAACTGTTTTGCCAGACTCCAGTATTTAGTACAGTCGTGCAGAATCGCTGCCAGCCGTGCATCCATTACATCAGCGCCCCATCTGGCTGCCAGCTCCGCCGCTTCCTGTTCGGTTCCCTTGACGTGAGGAATACGCTTCGACTTGATCATAGAGTAGGATGCCGCCCGCAAATCCTCCAGACTCAGGTTTTTCAGGTCAGCCTGGGTACCGTAGAGGTGGTTACGCAGAATGTAGCCATAAATGGCAGCGTCTAAATAGGCACCACCCCTGCCCTGTTCCAACTGCTCCCGCAGATCAGTAGAAGAGATTTCTACCAGATCTGGCAGCGTAATGACCTGAACTGTAGCGTTATAAGTCTTTTTCAGGAACTCAGTCTGGCGTTCAAACAGTTCTTTTGTGTCCGCACGGTTCCGCCCAAAGGTCAGAATCCCGGTCCGCCTCATGATTTCTTCCGGCTCATGCCAGCTTTGAAGGGTCAGGAACATATCGGTTCCCATCATCAGCCACAATTCATCCTCTGGGTACCGCTCCCTCATCTCTCTCATGGTATCTGAAGTATAACTTTTCCCACTTCGGTGCATCTCCTGATCGGATGCCTCCACGATACTCGGACGATTCAGCCGATCTGCCATGATTCGGGTCATCTCCATCCGCTGCTCGCAGCACACCGGATTTACCGGCAACGCTTTGTGGGGTGGTGTGTGATCCGGAATCAAAATGAGCTTGTCCAGTCCCAGACTGTCAATCGCTGCTGTAGCAGCCGCCATATGCCCCAGGTGAGGCGGATTAAATGTTCCTCCAAAAATTCCGATTTTCATCTCTATCTTCTCGTATCTTCTTACTTTCTCTTTCTTTTATCCTGCACCAAAACGATTTTATCCGTTTTTCCCTTTTTGTGACTGGGTCGGTACAGCACGAACTTGCTGCCGATTACCTGAACCCCTTCACTTCGGGTCAGTTTGGCCAGCTCGCTGCAAGCCTCTCGTGCAGTGTACATGCTGTTCTCTAGCACCTTGCACTTGACCAGTTCGCGGGCTTCCAGGGCATCATTGGCTTGCTTGACCAGATTTTCTCCAATCCCGTCCTTGCCAATGGTCACAATGACATCCTGTCCGTTCGCCATTCCTCGTAGCTGTGCACGCTGTTTACTTGTTAAATCCATGCTTGTATTGACTCCTTATTTCTCTAAATACGTTTTCAGTTCCTGTGCAAAGGTACGCAAAGCGTTTCCTCTGTGGGAGATCACATTTTTTTCTTCTGCCGTCAGTTGGGCAAAGGTCTTTTTTAAACTGGGCACAAAGAAGACGGGATCAAATCCGAATCCCCCTTCGCCCATGGGCACAAAGGCAACCGTCCCCTGACAGGTTCCCTCTGCGTCCAGTACATCCCCGTTTGGAAAGCAGCAGGTAATATGACAGGCGAAATGGCAGGTGCGGGGCATCTGCCCCTGCATGTTTTGGAGTAGCAGTCGATTTTTCGCTCCATAGCTCAGCCCTTCGCCGCCATACCGGGCGCTGTACACGCCCGGGCCACCTTGGAGCGCATCCACGCACAGCCCCGAGTCATCCGCAATCGCCGGTAAACCAGACGCCTTCATGACCGCCTCCGCCTTAATCCGTGCGTTTTCCGCAAAGGTTGTCCCATTTTCTTCCGGCTCCAGATTCAGTCCAACCTCCGACTGGAGCACCACTTCCACGCCTAATTCGCCTAAAATGGACTGGAGTTCTTCCAGTTTTCCCTTATTATGGCTCGCTAACACAAACTTCATATGCTTCTCCATAAAATCTGTCTTTGAAGGTTAATCAATCTCGCAATTCCACCGCTGCACAGGCGGATCAACTCCTGCTGTTCCTCAATGGTAAACGGTCTCCCCTCGCCAGTTCCCTGGATCTCAATCAGCTGTCCATCATCATTCATAACACAGTTCAAATCCACTTCTGCCCGAGAATCTTCCTCATACGCCAGATCCAGCATAGGCTGTCCGTCCACAATACCGGCGGAGGTAGCTGCCATATAGTTCAAGATAGGAGATTCCGTAATCACGCTCTCCTGCCGCAGCTTGTTGCAGGCCAGCACCAGCGCCACAAAGCCACCAGTAATCGCTGCGGTACGGGTGCCGCCATCGGCTACCAGTACATCACAGTCAACGGTAATCTGACGGGGTCCCAGCAGCTTCAAATCCACCGCAGCACGGAGACTGCGCCCGATCAAATGCTGAATTTCCGCGCTACGTCCGGCCAGCTTTAATTTTGACACGTCCCGTTTGCTACGGGTTCCATTGGCTCGCGGCAGCATGCTGTACTCTGCCGTCACCCAGCCTTCTCCTTCTGGAACATGAGGAGGAATCTTTTCCTCTACGGAAGCGGTAACATATACCTCAGTTCTGCCGATGCGAATCAGACAGCTGCCCTCTGCAAAGGGGTTTACATAAGGGGTAATGGATACCGGACGCAGTTGATCCAGTTTTCGTTCATCCAATCGTTCCATAACACTTCACCTTTCTTCAAATCAAAGCATCTGCAAACGCTTTGGGATCAAAGGGCTTCAGATCATCCACCCCTTCTCCTACGCCAGCGTACTTCACCGGTACTTTTAGTTCCTGTGCAATCGCAATGGCAATCCCGCCCTTGGCGGTACCATCCAACTTGGTCAGTACAATTCCGGTAATACCGCAGGTTTCCTGGAACTGCTTTGCCTGAACCAATCCGTTTTGTCCAGTCGTAGCGTCCAGCACCAACAGCGTCTCCTTAGAGCTGTCCGGACATTCCCGCTGGATGACCCGGCTGATTTTGTTCAGCTCGTTCATCAGGTTGGTCTTATTATGCAGTCGGCCCGCAGTATCCACTAGCACCACATCGGCGCCTCTGGCCTTCGCCGCAGAAAGGGAATCAAATACCACTGCTGCCGGATCTGCCCCTTCGTTCTGCCGGACAATCTCCGCTCCAGCCCGGTCTGCCCAGATGATCAGCTGTTCCGCTGCCGCAGCACGGAAGGTATCTGCGGCGGAGAACAACACTTTTTTCCCCTCATCCTTTAGCTTAGAGCCGATTTTTCCAATGGTCGTGGTTTTCCCTACTCCGTTGACCCCGATAAAGAGCAAAATCGCAGGTCTACCGGAAAGATCCAGTACAGCATCGCCTACCGTCATCATTTCTGCCAAGATTTCCCGTATGCATTCCTTTGCACCTTCTACATCCTTGATTTTTTCCGCTTTGACCCGGGCACGCAGCTGTTCTACCGCATTCAGCGTGGTATCCACTCCCATATCCGCCATGATCATAGATTCTTCTAGATTCTCATAAAATTCTTCGTCCAGTTTGGAAAATCCTTTAAATAGACCAATTTTTTTAATTTTATCAAATAATCCCATTCTAGTCACCCTCCTTGTCCTATCTTACCCCTGAGCATCAGTTCGCTTTCAAATGCAGTTCCTGCTCCACATCGTTGAGATTGATGGTAAGTATTCGAGAAATCCCCCGTTCCTGCATGGTCACGCCATACAGAACATCAGCATTTTCCATGGTACCGCGCCGGTGGGTAATCACAATGAACTGGGTTTTCTCACACATACTGCGCAGATAACGGGCAAATCGATTCACATTACTTTCATCCAACGCCGCCTCAATCTCATCCATGACCACAAAGGGAGTGGGGCGAACCTTAAGGAATGCAAAGTATAGTGCAATAGCCACAAAGGCTTTTTCACCACCAGAGAGCAGCGACAGCACCTTCAGTGTCTTTCCAGGGGGCTGTACCTTAATTTCGATATTGCAATTTAAAATATCGCTCTCATCTTCCAGCTCCAGTGCTGCTTTCCCTCCGCCAAACAATTCTTGGAAGGTTTCCGAAAATGCCTGATTCATATGCTGAAACTGTTCCGCAAACATTCTCTTCATTTCGTCTGTGATTCCGCCAATGATGCCCTCCAACTCGCTCTTGGCCTGATCTACATCATCCCGTTGGCTGGTCAGGTATTCGTATCGCTCGTTGACCCGCTGATACTCTGCAATCGCACCCACATTGACATTCCCTAAACCTTCGATTTTTCGTTTTAGTTCTGAAATCTGCCGAGTCGTCCTATGCAGCGATGCTATTTCCTGCCGCAGTCCCTTTGCTTCTTCATGGGAAAGTCCATAGTTTTCCCATAGTTTATCCAAAAGTTGCTTTTCTTCCATGGTGGCAGCCGTTTTCTTCTGCTCCAAAACAGAGCACTCCCGCTCCATGTTCAACAGCTCCTGATTCTTTTCACGAGCCGCTCGATCAGCCTGGCTCCGGTTGGCCTCCAGCATCATTCTCATATCGGACAGCTCACGCACCCGGCTCGCTTTGGCCTCTCTTTGACTGCGGAGTCCCTGTAGCTGCACCTGTGTGTCTTCCATTTGCTTCTTTAGGTTTGCGCTCTGATCCCGATAGCCTTTCATCTGCCGGTGTCTGCTCTCTCGTTCTCCTGTGATATCTCGTTCCATATCTTGCAGCTGCTGCAATGCCGTCAACGTTGTTGCCTTCTCTGCATCCAGTCCTGCCCGCTCTGCATCCAGCTTTGCTATGGCGTTCTGAATTCCTTGAACTTTATTCCGGAAGGCATCCTGTCCAATCGTTTTTCCTTCCAACTCTGCCCGTATCGCAGCTTCTTCTCCTTCTAACGCAACCAGCCGTTTGCGCGCCTCCTGAGTATCCAGTTCGATCTGCCTGGCTCGCTGATGCAACTGATTCCGCTCTTTCTCCCATCTGTTTCGACTCTCTTCCAGTGTTTTCAAGAGAATGTCGTACTGTCCGCACTCTCCCTCCAGCTTTAAAACAGAGTCATCCAACTCCCGTTTTTGACTCTGAGCTGCTTCCATCTCATAGGACGCAGCCTTTGCCTCCCGGGTCACCTGCTCTAACTGATTCTGGGCTTCCGCCTGCTGGGCCTGCACACCACTGTGTTGTCCGCGCAGCCGCTCCAATTCTCCCGCCCGGGACAAAATTCCGCCACTGCGGCTGGTACTTCCACCAGTCATACTCCCCCCAGGGTTCAACACCTGTCCATCCAGGGTAACAATGCGAAACCGGTATTGATGTACCCTTGCAATGGCAATGGCTGCGTCCATGGTGTCCGCAATGACAACATTCCCCAACAGTTTGGAAAACACCACCCGGTATTGCGCTTCAAACTGAATCAAGTCGCAGGCTACCCCGACAAATCCAGGGTGCTGATCCACATTGCGATCCCGCAACCCGTTGGGACGAATGGACTCTAACGGCAGCAAGGTAGCACGTCCGGCATCCTGTTGCTTCAAATACTGAATCGCCGCCTTGCCATCCACCTCTCGTTCCACAACGATGTGCTGTTTCGAAGCGCCCAGCGCAATTTCAATGGCAACTGCGTATGCATCCGGCACCCGCAGCAGTCCGGCTACCGGGCCGAGAACCCCCCGCAGTTGATCCCGCTGTGCTGCCTGCATGACAACCTTCACCGATTTGGAGTACCCTTCATATAGCTTCTCCATCTCTGAGAGCATATGAATCCTGCTTCCCAAATTATTTTCTTCCATTGCCAGCCGATTGACATAATGTGCTGCTTGTTCCCGTTGTTTTTGCCGACTTTCCAGCCGCAGCCGATAACCATCAACAGCATTTTTTAGCCCTTTGCATTGTTCTTGAGCCTCTATCAGTGCGCTCCGTTTTTTCTCCAATGCCTGCGCCGTTTCGGACAGTCGCTCCTCACTCTCTTGCAGCTGATTCTTTAGTATGGTATCTCGATCCAATACCTCCTGCTCTGCCGCCGCCAAAGCACTCAACAACGCTTTCGCATCCGCCGCATTGGCAGTACGATCTGCTTCTTTTTGCCGCAGTGCTGTCGTTTCATCGGCTAACAAGCCTGCACTTAGCGTGGTTCGCCGCGCTTCTTCCTGCCGCTGTGCATAATCAGCATCCAATTTGCGGTATTGCTCAGAAATTTCCTGTAGCCGTGCTTTATGCTGGGCAATCTGAGTCGTTACCGACTCTGCCCGGCCTTCCTGTAGATGCAGTTCCTGGTGCAACCGACGGGCATTTTCTTCACTGTTTTGCATCTGGGAGTTCAATACGGCAACCGACGATTCCAGACCCTGAATTTCTTCGTCCAGGCCGGACAATCGGCAGCGCAGTTCTTCCGCCTGTAAATCCTGCTCCCGCATCTGAGACGCAAATGCTTCGGCCTGTTCATAAAGCCGTTCCTGTTCCTGCGCAGTTTCCTCTCGCTGTCGCACAGTCTGCTCGTAGTCTGAGAGCAGCTTGCGGTTACTGACACGCAGCCGCTCCAGCTGCTCCATCCACACCGAAATTTCCAACTCTCTCAGTTTATCCCGATAGGCCAGAAACTCTTTCGCTTTTTCCGATTGCATCCGCAGCGGTTCCACCTGTAACTCCAGTTCAGAAACCTTGTCGCCGATCCGAAGCAGATTCTCCGCCGTATGGGCGAGCTTTCGCTCGGCCTCTTCCTTCCGATGTCGATAACGGGAAATCCCCGCCGCTTCCTCAAAAATAGTGCGTCGATCCGCGCTGCGGGTGGAAAGAATCTCGTCAATTTTCCCCTGGCCAATCATGGAGTACCCCTCTTTGCCTAATCCGGTATCCATAAACAGCTCGTGAATATCCCGCAGACGGCAGGAGCGTCGATTGATATAACATTCACTCTCACCGCTGCGATAGTAGCGGCGAGTCACCATAATCTCGTTTTCCTCCCGCGGAAACAGCTGCCCTGTATTGTCCAGCACCAGAGAGACTTCTGCATAACCGAGAGGCTTCCGTTTGAGGGTACCGCCAAAGATCACATCCTCCATCTTGCCGCCTCGGAGTGCCTTAGTAGACTGCTCTCCCATCACCCAGCGAATCGCATCTGCAATATTCGATTTTCCGCTTCCGTTGGGCCCGACCACTGCGTTGATTGCTTCGCCAAAGGTCAGGAGAGTCTTATCCGGAAAGGATTTGAATCCCTGCAGCTCCAATGCTTTCAAGTACAAAACAGCACCTCTGTATCTCAACATAAGAAACGATACTTGACATTTTATTATAGCAATGGAACGCCGAAATTTCAACACCGGACTTGCAGACTTTTCCTTAGGTTCGATTTCAGCCACCCTCAAAGGCATAGTGAATCTCCACTCTATTTTCAGCATAGACCACAATCTGCGACAGAACCGCCTGTACCGTCCCCCGATCCAACACAGCCAACCTTTTCTGCTGCGTCAGCGTTTCGATCCAAGGATTTGTTTTTTTCTCCTCTTCTGGAGCACAGAGCTGTTCCAGTTGCTTTTTCAGACTTCTTAACTCTCCTTCGTACTCTTTTTTGTAGGTGAGAAACTCCTCTTTGCTCAACAGCTCGTCACAGTAATCCTCGTAGCACTTCTTTTTCCGACGCTCCCGCTCGGCAATCCGGTGCTGGAGATTTTTCCGCTCCTCTGTCACATCTCGTTTTTGATTTTGTTCCCCAAGCACAGATTCCACAATTTGCTGTAACTCTGAGCACTCTACCAACAGTTGATTGACATCCTGCAAAACTACCTCCTCCAACATAATCTGAGGAATGGTATGGGGTGTGCAGACGGAAGCGCCGTACCGCTTATAAGAACCACAGCTGTAGTATACGCCTCCTTTGCTGTTGGTTTTGCACATGGCTCGGCCACAGTCACCACACCGCAGAAAACCAGCAAACAGTCCCACATTTTTCCCAAACTCCGGTTCACGGGTTCGTTTCCGCAGCAGCTCCTGTACTCGTTCCCATCGATTGCGATCAATGATGCCTTCATGGGTATTCTCAACTACAATCCATTCCTCCGGTGCCCTGGCCTTCGCTTTCCCGTGCATCATGGTACGACCATACTTCCCCTGTACCAGATCTCCCACATACATTCGGTTCATCAGGATGCGATGGATCGTGGGGTACGTCCAATAGTTGGTTTTTTCCAGCTGATTGCTGTTGGAGTACCGCTGACCTTGAAGATGCTTGTATGCGCTGGGACAGGGCACCCCCTCCTGGTTCAACAGCTTAGCAATGCGAATCTGTCCCATCCCACTTTCGTAGAGTTGGTAGATGCGACGTACTACCTTCGCTGCTCCCGGATCTACAATGAGATGATTGCGGTTTTCCGGATCCTTTTGGTAGCCATAGGAGGCGAAAGCGCCCACAAATTCTCCATTGCGCTGTTTGGCCTCCATGGCTCCCAGGACTTTTTGGGAAATGTCCCGTGCGTAGTTTGCATGAAAAACATTTTTGATAGAAAGGATCATATCACACCGATCCCGTTTACTGTCAAACTGATCCACCACCGAAATGAAGCGAATCTCCTGCTCCGGAAATACGCGCTCCAGGTAGCGTCCTGCCTCTATGTAGTCACGGCCAAATCGGGACAAATCCTTCACCAGCACACAATCAATCACCCCCTTCTGCCAGTCTCGTTCCATTTGTCGAAAGGCGGGACGATCAAAATTGGTACCGGTACAGCCATCATCAATGTAAAACTCTACCAAGTGCAAATCTGAATGGCTGCGGCAATAGGACGTCAGTATTTTCCGCTGATTGACAATGCTGTCGCTCTCCGTCTTATCTCCATCCTCACGAGAAAGGCGCAGGTAGCCTCCTACCTGCGCCCGCTTTTTTCCTCCGCTCACAGGTGCGCCCGCAACAAATTCCGCACCGTCTCCGCTTGACTTCTGCCTTCGGTATAAGTACGAATGATCCGATACAGTCTGGCCCCTGATTTCCGTTCCTCGAAACCCGATTTATGATGTGTCTTCATGGCTGCGCCTTCTTTCCCAGGGTCTCCTCTTCCCAGTGCCGCAATGTAGCATCACCCCAGGCTGCATCAAAGGTCAACGCCGCCTTTTTCTCCGTTTTATCTTCCTCAACCGAGTAGATTGGCAGCTGCCGTTCTGTGGCCGCCGCGCCGACCGCTGCTGGATTGGTTACCACACCAAACATAGCAATTGCCGCCACGGCACAGCCCACTACTGTGACCCAGCGTCGCCGGAACACAACAATCTTCATAAAATAAGCCTCCCTCAAATAGGTTTGTACCATGGTATGCACTCTTCTGCAATCTATGCCATATCCGAAAAGGGCAGACATCCTTAAGCAACAGGAAAAATACTCAATTTTTTTACTGAGAGAGCCATTTCGCATTCCTAGCCGTTCTTTTACCTACTTGACTGATTTCCCCTTGACTCCTATGCATCAACATCATATAATTTTTACAAAGGAAATCATGCTTCTTTTCCATCTTTCACATCATTCCTTTTCCTTGTGAAGCAACATCCTGGAGTAATCAACATGGCTAACGACACCTTCGGCAACCCCCATAACTTAACTTCGGAGCATGCGCTTCTGCCTCTTGATTCCCTTGGTCCCCGCCCTCAGACACGGGACGGAATCCACGGTTGGCTGTTCCGCCTTTGGGCGCCTGGCGCTACCGCAGTCTCAGTAGTCGGCAGCTTTAACAACTGGGATCCTGTTGTCGATCTGATGCGCTGTACCTCCAGTGGGCTCTGGGAAGCGTTTCTTATTCGCCCCCAATCAGGCGATCTCTACAAATACGTTGTTTCCGCCCAGGATGGTTCTATTCAGTATTATGGAGACCTCTGGGCTCGTTCCACAGAGCACCCTCCCGGCACTGCCTCAAAGCTATGTGACCCATCCGGTTTTCTCTGGCAGGACGCTAACTGGCTCCGCTTTCGCCAACGCAAGCATCCCGACGTGCAGCCCCAGCTGCTCTACCATTTGCGGCTGGATTCCTGGCGGCGAACCGGCTCTGGTAGCGTCCTCTCCAGTCAGGCACTTACGAACTATCTCATTCCCTACCTCAAGGAAATGGGGTACACTGGCGCGGTGCTCCTTTCGGACCCTGGTTGCTTTTTTGCCCCTTCTGCCCCACTGGGAACTCCTTACGATTTGATGTACCTCATTGATCATATGCATCGGGCGGGCTTGCATGTTTTTCTGGACTGGCACCCAGACCATATTTCACCGGATGACAGATGCTTACTGGCCTTCGATCCTCTGCCGGAATTCCGCCAGCGGGAAGTCCGTAGCTTTCTCGTTTCCTCTGCCCGTTTCTGGTTGGAGGAATATCATCTGGACGGTTTGCGTATCAACATACTAGACCCTATTCTCTACCTGGCTGGATCTGGCATCACAATGCTGCTCCAGGAATTGCAGGAAATGATGCAGCTTCACTGTCCCGACGCGGCACTTATACTCAACAGTCCCGCTCCGGTTTCCTCATTTTCCGGTTGGCAGGAACGACCTGCATTCCCCTTGCTGGATTTGTTTCAGGGGAAAACCGTCACCCTTAGCCCGGAGCTGACGTTAAGCGGACTGCTCTCCTTTCCCGCCCAAGCCTTTCACACACCACTGCCCGCCTTTTCCAGCTGCTTCTCCGGTTCCCTCTGTCAACAGTGGGCTGCTGCCCGTAGCTGTTACCTGGCCTTTTTGGCTCTGCCGGGTAAAAAGCTTTTTGCCATGGGGGCAGATCTGGGGCAACGGTCTGGTTGGTGCTCTGGATATTCTTTGGACTGGCACTTGTTAGAGCGCATCAGTAACCGTGCATATCATCACTTTTTTCAGGTAGCCAACAACTTCTATTTAACAGAGCCATTCCTCTGGGCTCAGGATGACAACCTTCAATGGTTGTCGATTTCCTGCGCCCCCGACGCCGTGTTTGCCTTTCTACGACAAAATCACTCGGGCAGCGGCATCCTCTGCTTATGCAACCCCACCAACCACAACATCTCTTGTGCCACCCTCGTTCTTCCGGATGTCGGAGCCTGCCAGGTTTTGATCTCCAGCGATGAAGCACGATTCGGCGGCACCGGAACCTGTTCCATTCTCCCTAGCTGCACTATTCCTGCGCCATCTGGTTCCCGGCTACAGTTCCGACTGCCGCCTCTAACCAGTGCACTTATACGTTATATCCCCGCCAATCGGCAGGACACTCAGGAATTCCTGCCGTCAGACGATTCGCGTTCGAGGTGAAACACTGATGAAAAAAGAATGTATCTCCATGCTGCTCGCCGGTGGACAAGGCAGCCGGCTTTACGCACTAACCACGCATATCGCAAAGCCTGCGCTTCCCTTCGGTGGGAAGTACCGTATTATTGACTTTGCACTGTCCAACTGTGTCAATTCCGGCATCGACACCGTCGGAGTTCTGACCCAATACCGTCCCCTCAAGCTCAACTCCTATCTGGGCAACGGTCAGCCTTGGGATCTGGATCATTCCGATGGCGGCGTTCACGTCCTCCCGCCCTATGCCACCTCCGGAGACTCCGGAACCTGGTACAAGGGCACGGCCAACGCCATCTATCAGAATATCGGTTTCATTGACCTCTACGATCCCGACTATGTCCTTATTCTCTCCGGTGACCACATCTACAAGATGGACTATGCCAAAATGCTGGACTACCACAAACAGTCCGGCGCAGATGCAACCATCTCCGTCCTGGAAGTCTCTATGGATGAGGCCAAACGTTTTGGCATCATGAACGTCGATGAAAAGGATCAAATCTACGAGTTTGAGGAAAAACCCGCTCATCCTAAGAGCAATTTGGCCTCTATGGGGGTGTACCTCTTTACTTGGAAAAAGCTGCGGCACTACCTGATTCAGGATGAAGCATCTCCCAACTCCAGTAACGATTTTGGCAAAAATATCATTCCTAACATGCTGGCGCAAGGCGAAAAACTCTTCGCATACCGCTTTCAGGGTTACTGGAAGGATGTGGGAACCATCACCTCTCTCTGGGATGCCAACATGGATTTGCTCTCCCCCACCAGCGGCATCAACCTTCACGACACCGCCTGGCCCATCTATACCCACAGCCCCATTTTACCGGCTCAGGTCATCGGTCATCAGGCCACCCTTTCCCATAGCCTGATCTCTGACGGCTGCGTTATCCACGGGCAGGTAGAAAACTCTGTACTTTTCCACTCCGTTACTGTAGAGCCTGGCGCCTCCATTCGCTACTCCAT
>ENA-UOOI01000572-UOOI01000572.1-fermentation-metagenome-genome-assembly--contig:-NODE-572-length-46310-cov-19.670738_pt1 | contig 46310 bp, 44 predicted proteins | sample MGYA00245779_ERZ724027 | MGnify/ENA primary metagenome ERZ724027 (study PRJEB28704, sample SAMN03018318) | fermentation metagenome | biome: anthropogenic terrestrial biome; feature: soil; material...
ACTCTCAAAAGAACTTTACGGGAAATTATTCGGGGACAAAGGTTATTTGTCCAGGGAAATATAAGATATACTGTATTCTAAAATGTTAAATTATCTCTTCGTTTGTAGCTAAATTATTTTTGGGATTTTCTATATCTATATTTATACAAAATTGTATTTTATTTTTTTCGAACTCAGAATATATAATTAAAAAAGAGGATTTCTCCTCTTTTTTATTAAATTTAATATGCCGCTATATATTTTACTTCTCTTTCAAAATCTAAAATATATCTATCTACATAATCACCTGTTATATCAATTAAATGTAATGGTGATACTTTATTTTCATATAATAATCTTATTAGATTATGTACCTTATGCCTGTATGGACTTATATGTTCTATGCAATCTCTCTGTACATTCACTAATTCTTCATTCAACATGTCCTGTCTTTCCACTTCTATGCCATAGGATTGAACTTCTATTGACTCTTTCTCATAAGTTATAATCGTTTTTCCCTTAAGTAATCTATAAAAATATACATACTTTGTATTTTCTACTACTTCCGTGGAAATAAAATTCTCTACTACCATAAATCAATACCTCCCCCATAATTATTTACAGTAATAATATTATTAAAATTATATTAACATATACTATAAAAAAAATGTGTCAGTTCATAGATTAATGAAATTATAAATTATCCCTTATATATGACAATAAAAATCTTGTACCTACGGTTATATAAGAATATATATACTTATATACAACTTATTAACAATTTTTATTAAACAATATTGTCGAAAATTCCACTATTTTGACTTTCTGTTTTTTATTAATTTTTAGTACCATCACTATTAAACCTGCTATTTTCACTTTAATTTATATCCGATCAGCTGATCCTTCCCGGCCTTAACAATTTTACCCACATTATATTTTATATCTTTAACAATCTCTGAATTTGTTATAATAACTGAAGTTATAAGAGAATATCCTTTTTCTTCTATAAACTTTCTATCTAACTTTATTATAGGTTCCCCAACCTTTACATGTGCCCCCTCCTCTGCAAGACTTTCTAATCCTTCCCCATTTAATTCCACAGTATCAACACCTATATGCACTAATATTTCAGTTCCATTTTTTAGAGCCATTCCAAAGGCATGATTTGTCTTAAGTATGAGAATTACAGTTCCATCTGCAGGAGCCAGAACTATATCTCCAGTAGTATTAATTGCAACACCATCCCCGGCCATTCTTCCTGAAAATATTTGATCTGGCACTCGTGATAAATCTATTATTTCTCCATCAATTGGGGCAGTTAATTCAAAATTTTTCTTTAGAAAATGAAACATCCTTTAATCACTCCCAATATATTATTTTTACAATTTCATAATTTTATTATACTCAATTATGATGCATATTAATATACTGGTGAAAATTAAAATCAAAATATATTTTTATCTACAAAATCTATGTTTACCTATAATTTTAATTAGAGGTCTTGACCATATCCATGAACTAGTGGCAGTAGAAGGATTAAAATAATACATTGCACCTTCTGAAGGATCCCAGCCGTTTAAAGCATCTCTGGCGGCATTTATGGAACTCTGTTGCATATTGGCATGCACCTGGCCATCTACCACCGCAGTAAATGCTCCCGGTTGATAAATCACTCCTGCCAAGGTAGATGGAAACTTTGGATCCCTTGTTCTGTTTAAAATCACAGCTCCAACTGCAACTTGCCCTTCATAAGGTTCTCCTCTGGCTTCACCATTTATAAGTCGTGCCAGCAGCATTACATCCTGATTATTGCTTTCACCTCCAGATGAACTACTACTCACATTTATAGCCAGGGCTGACAAAGTAGCATCTCCTACTACTCCATCTACATTTAATCCATTCTTAGATTGAAAATACTTTACTGCAGTATAAGTTTGATATCCATATATTCCATCTACACTTCCATTATAATATCCCCAATCTCTAAGTTTTGTCTGTATTTTCATGACTACATCTCCCCTTGACCCATAATAATAGGCTATGGCTTTTACCGCATTTCCATAGGGAAGTAAAAACAACGAAGTAGATATATATGTAAATATTATAATAAGTATCAATATTAATTGTATTTTCATTTTCATAATTTTCCTACCCATACTAGCAACTCTCCTTTTGAAATTTTATTATGCAAATTTAGTTTGCTCATATATGCAGTAAAAAATACATAAAAAAATACTATTAATTTCACTATTCCAGTGACTTTAATAGTATTTTCTAAAAATTTGAATAATGATACTGATTACCCTACCTTTCTCAACCTTTTTTTCCAATTAGGTATTAATATGTCCTCCACTATATCATTCATTATTACTATACCACAGAGTTTTTCCTCATCATCTAATACCGGTAACGAAAAAAGATTATATTTTGAGCAAATTTCTATAGCTTTATCTATATTTTCATTATGGTTTATGGTAGATATACTACATTCCATTATATCCTTTAACCTATCTTCAAAGTTTGATAATATTAAATCTTTGAGAGATATCACCCCTTGAAGTTTTTGTTTATCATTAATAATATATATATAATAGGATACTTCATCTTCCGGTTTGATTTCCTTCAAAAGTTCAATAGTTTCCTTCACTGTTATGTTTATATTAAAAGAAATGAAATCTTTATTCATTATACTCCCAACAGTTTCTTTTCCATAACCCATAAGTTCCTTTACTTCCTCTGAGTCTTCTTTTTTCATATTAATAAGTATCTCCTCAACAGTTTCTTCATCTGCTTCCTCTAAAATATCTGCTATTTCATCGTTAGGCATATTATATAATACCTCATCCCTTTTAGATTGACTTAAGTTTTCCAAAATATCTACTTGTATTTCAGGATCTATTTCCTCCAAAGTGTCTGCTGCCAAATTTTCATCTAAACTCTCAAAGACTCTCTTTCTATAGTTTATATCCATGTCTTCTAATATATCTGCTAAATCCGCAGGATGAAGCTTAGATAATTTTTTATAGGGTATACACAACTTAAGATTATTATCTATAACCTCCAGTGACTCTACATTATTCCATATTATTAAGCTGTCTTCAGGTTTTTTGCCGAAAAAACCATAACATTTCCTCACAAACTTCTCAATGCCAAACCTTCTGCCTAAAGCTAAAATTCCGGTATCTACAGCTACAACTCTATATTCTCCTGCTATTTCTGTAATTCTTATATCATTTACTTTTACAAGCTTTTTGCCATTAATATCTACTATCTGTTTATCTAATAAATGCTTTGACAAAAGATAAGAATACTTCTGAAGTATTATTTCTCTTATTCCTTCTCCTTTTATTACTACCTTGTCATTGTCTTCATAGAAATTTATATTTTTACACTCACAATTATATATCTCCGACTTTTTTTTTACCTTATATCCTATAGCTCTTGGTATTCCATCATCAACAGATACATAAATATCATACAATCTTCCTACATATTCATTAAATTCATCATAGATCTTCCTGTAGAGAATTTTGCTCAAAAAGAAGCTAGATAATTTTTTCATAAATATTCCTCCTCTAATATACAGAGAAATATTTCATAAAAATTAATACAACCACTTATTTGAAACACTTCTCTATATATTTTTCAATTTTTGTTTTAAGATACACCGACCTCCATAAGGTCCGTTTTCCATTTAACACACCACCTAAATTAAAAAATTCAAACATATGCAAAACAAATTAAAAAAAGCCCTAAAGGGGCCCTTATTAAACTAAAACTTTTTAAATCGTCTGAGTTTTAGCACTATATAGCTTTAGACCGATAGTCCAGCTGCATTAAGTAAAACCTTAATTCGGTAGTACCTGTTGACCCATTGGCATCTCTCGATGTTTCCGGGCAGCAGCATATGTCTATATAGGAGCCTCACCTAACATAATAAAATATATAATTTTATCGTATACTATAATTATATTACAAATTCATTGAAATGCAACAGTAAATATAAAATTTATTTATATTTACCCATTACAGAAATTTATTTTAAATTTACTCATTTTACTGGCATATATCATACTATAACTTCAATTATCTTAAAAGCCAATATTAATTTACCCAGGTATTATAATTCTTTTTAACCTTATTCAAAGCATAAATTAACGCAATAACCCAAAATATATCTCCAATTATATTCTCTGTTAAAATTTTTATCCCTACAACCCACAGTATGGATTCTATTACAGTTACGGAGGCTGCTGCCAATACCAAATATATTCCTAATCTACTGCTGCTTTTTTTATTAACAAATCCTATTATAAAGAATACTATCAAAGTATTAAATACTATGTATGTCCAATATATATACATATGCTGTAAAAAAACTAATGTGTATGCAGATTCTTCTACACTCTGCAATATAGCCCTACAATTATACATAATAAAAACATACAATAATGTCAAAACTGAAGATACTATAAATATATAATAAAATTTAATATTATTTTTTCTTATAAAAATATATAATATGGTGAATGCAATTATAGGAATTGCAATTAGATTTAAAAAAAAAGGAATTTTAAGCATATATAAATACTCCATATTAGTATCAAAAAGCATAATAAATATGGAAATATACCTAAATAGCATAGCTGTAATAACAATAAGACTTATTACCTTTATTTTATAAGGTAAGAACTTAACCCAGATCAAGCCCTGAATTAGCAATAAAAATACAATAGGTAATAGAAAAATATAAATTGCCATAGATCCTCCTTGTTCTTAGTAGTATCCTAAATTATATTTATTATTATTACCCTATTCATATTACTATTTTTAAGTAAAAACTTATTGAAATTATAATTTCTTCTGTATTCCCAAAACCTCTAATCCACCTTTTATACATTCTACCATAAGAGGAAAATCCGGTCCCCTTTCCCCATCTATATCAGTTACTATACCTTCCTCACAGTATACTTCTATTTTATTTGATTTAAAATATAAAAGACCTGTTGTATTTTCCAGATGATCGCCTCTCAACATTTTTATAAAAAGGGCAATAGTATCCTTTATAATTCCCGCTTTTATTATAATTATGTCCAGTAATCCATCATCTATTTCAGCTTTATATGCAAATTTAAGATTACCTGCTGTCTGACCATTAAATATTAACATGAGATACATATTTCCGTCAAAAATAGCATTTTCAGATTTTACCCTTACTTTCAATTTTCTGAGATTGGTAAGTTGTTCCAATCCCTTTACATAATAAGCCAGCTTTCCAATGGTATTTTTTAAATTCACATCTGTTTTTTGAGATACATCTGTAAACAAACCCGTACTAGCTACATTTATAAAATACTTATCATTTACCTTTCCTAAATCCAACTTTTTAGGAATGCTGTTTACTATCTGTTCACAAGCTTCTTCAATATTTTCTGACATACCTATAAATTTGGCAAAATCATTAGCAGTTCCCACAGGAAGTATAGCTATAGGTATATTTATATTTAATCTTTTCATATAGTTTACAGCAGTATCTACTGTTCCATCTCCTCCAGCCACCAATATATATTTATAGCTCTTATCTATATCTTTAAAAGCCTCTTTCATACTAAATTCAAAACTAACTCTAAAAGGTATTATTTGATATCCATATTTTTGATGTATCCTAATAACGTTTTCTATATTATATACTATAGTTCTTTCCCCGGAATATGGATTATAAATAAATTTTACTTTATTCATATTTAACTCTCCTAAATGATAAAGTTATTTAAATGCCCAGGTAAAATTTACCATAGAGAAATATTTATCTCCATCTGAGCCTTAGAAGAACTTATCCAAGCGTATAGCAGTGCTTATCTCCCGATTGGAGTATTAGCAATGGCAGCGTTCGGATAAAACCTTACTGTTAAATGTATAGTGTATCATAATTATATCACCACAAACAACAAATCCACAAGATTAGTTGTAATTCTTGTGGATTTATTTACAAATTGTTAATCTCTAAAATTGTGAGTTAGTAGGTTCTGATATACTGCTTAAGGCATCTCCTGCCTGGCTGTTGGATTTAGGATTTATTGCCAGATCACCTAGAGATACTATGCCAACTACGTTACTATTTTCTACCACCGGAATTCTTCTTATCTGTCTTTCACTCATTATTCTAGAAACATCTTGAATATCCATATCCGGTGATGCTGTTACTGGATTTGATGACATAATATCTCTTACCGTTTTGGAATTAGGATTTTTACTTCCCATGGCTCTTGTTGATATATCTCTATCGGTCAAAATTCCTATAATTTTTCCTTGTTGACATACTGGCAAAGAACCTATATTATTCTCTATCATAGCCTGTGCTGCCTTATCTATGGTATCATCCGGGGTTAAACTAGCTACTGACTTAGTCATTACATTTTTAACTTTCATAATAACACCTCTTTAAACTTTAGATTTCAAAAATTATTATTTCCTAATTTAAAGAACTATATTACTTATAAATACTGGTACTTTTATTCTTTTTATATATATAAATTGAAATAAAAGCTACTATAAAGATAATTATGACAGGTACAATAAATTTAAAGGAAAAAGGACTTCCTAGATGCTTTCCCATTAAAGAATAAGCTATAATTTCTGGAAAAACCCCTATTAAAGTTCCTAAAATAAAATCTCTATATTTAATTTTTGTAAGTCCCGCACTATAACTTAAAGGATCATATGGAAATACAAAACAAAGTCTCATCATAGCCATAATCTTAAAACCATATTTTTCTATGTTTTTATTTAATTTCAAAGCCTTTCCTTTCAAATACTTGTCTACAAACGAACGTCCCAAAAACCTAGCTAAAAAGAAAGCTATGGTAGCAGAGCCAAAACACCCAATCATGCTTAACAATACGGCTACATAATAATTAAAAATATTCCCTGCAATAATAGACATCAAAGATGCAGGTATAACAAATACTATGGGCCTTAACATGTAAATTAAAAGAAAAATCAGAACTGATAGTTCACCATAACTTTGTATATACATTTTAATACTTTCTGCATTTATATAACTCAAGTATTTTTTATTTTTAAATATTATAATTATAATCAGTATAATCAATGAAACATTTACTACATATTTCAAAATATTTCTTTTATTATATATCATAAACTTTTAACTATCCCTCTAACAAAAATTTATATCAATAACTCTACATTATTTTTGTAAATAATGTACTCATGTATGTATATAAATATAATATATATTATATTTTACTTAACTAATTTATTAAAATAGGTTATAATTAGCTTATGTAATTATATACTTTTTACTCATTTAAAACAATAAAAAATATTTTTTATTTTAAGGAGTGATTACAATGGCTAAAATAGCCAAAAGTTCTGTACCTAATGTATTCACATTTACAAATCTCAGTTGTGGTGTAATGTCTCTAATGATGTCTTTTGAAGAAAATTATATATGGGCTGGTGTATTTATATTACTGGCATGTTTAGCCGATAGGTATGATGGACGAATTGCCCGATTTTTAAATGTTTCTAGCAACTTAGGTAAAGAATTAGATTCACTTGCAGATTTGGTTTCATTCGGCGTAGCCCCTTCTGTATTGGTTTTTAATATTTATAATTTTTCACAGTTGGGATTATTGGGGTATTTATTAGTGCTGCTGCTGCCAATATCTGGTGCTTATAGACTGGCTAGGTTTAATGTTAATGATTTTAACGGGGAATTTGTGGGTATTCCTATAACTTTTACAGGTATGTTTATATCCCTTTATTGTTTACTTACTTTAAATCACCCTATCCCTTTTGAAATTACAATTCTACTTATCATGGCACTTTCTTATCTTATGATATCTAATTATAAGTTTAAAAAAGTTTAATTTCAATTAAAATCAAATAAAAGATTAGGTGAAAATTATTGTGCCTAATCTTCTTTTATATCCCCCATATCATCATTATCATCTTCTAAATCATCCAAACTATTTAAAAACAATTCTTCATTTATTTCAGTTTCTATGTATTCAACCAACATTTTTTCCTTCATGATTTCAGCTCTTATTTTACAATAATCCACATATCCTCCAGCAGACTTTTCCAATACATTTAATACTTTATCAATTATATCCCCCAGTTTATTTGCCCTGTGCAGTGCATCTTTAATATCCTTTTTATGAGATACTGCCATAGAATTCATCTCTCCAGCACCTCCTATAAGCAGCCTGTAATTATTAGATAATTTAGATAATAAATCTGTCAAATTATTTATATCACAATAATACTCCTCCATTAATTTTCTATGAGACATATTTATCACCCTATCTTAAACTTGTCATAATATAATTCATCTAAATACTGTAATTGATTTATATTTTCTAATGTATTATCTTACAACTAATATAACTATATTATTATTTGATATAAATCATGCTAATTAAAGAAAGGAATTAATGATAAAAATAAAAATAGTCTCATAGATAAAAGCCATGTATAAAGGAGATACCTTTTATGCACATGGCTTTTATCTATAAAAATACACTCTTTAATATATTATTATTTTATACCTTTAAAATAAGTTTAATACTTACATCTAAATCTCTTTTCAAATTCATCCTTTAATCCATCTCTAAAATCAGGATGTGCAACCTTTATAAGTTCTTTAGCTCTTTGTTTCAACGTTTTACCTTTAAGAGAAGCAATACCATACTCTGTAATAACATATTGAAGATCATTTCTTGAGGTTGTAATTGCAGCTCCTTGACTTAAAAACGGAACTATTCTTGAAACCTTTCCTCCTCCTGCGGTAGATGTTATAGCAAGGATAGATTTTCCTCCATCAGCCATACTAGCCCCTCTCATAAAGTCAACTTGTCCACCTACACCACTTATCTGTCTCATTCCAACACTTTCAGCACATACCTGTCCCATTAAATCTATTTCTACGCAAGAATTTATACACACTAGCTTAGAATTCTTCATAACTACTTTAGGATCATTTACATAATCTACAGGATAAGCTTCCACCATAGGATTATTATCAACAAAATCATATAGTCTTCGTGTTCCCATCAAGAAGGTAACGATTATTTTTCCTGGATGAAGTGATTTCTTCTTATTTGTAATTACTCCTGCTTCAACTAATTCCACAACACCATCAGATATCATTTCTGAATGTATACCCAAATCTTTCTTATCCTTTAAGAATAAAAGTACTGCGTCAGGAATAGCCCCTATTCCAAGTTGAAGTGTAGAACCATCCTCTATAAGTGATGCACAATTTCTTCCTATTGTCTTTTCTATATCCGTTATCTTTGGAGGTTTTAACTCAGCTATTGGATCTGAATTTTCCACTATGTAATCAATATCAGAAATGTGTATAAAATTATCTCCTAAAACTCTTGGCATATTTTCATTTACTTCTGCAATTACAAGCTTAGCATTTTCTGTAGCAGCCTTTATATAATCTGTGGATACCCCATAACTACAGAATCCATGTGCATCAGGTTTACTTACTTTAATAAGCGATACATCTACTGGTATATAATTTTCTTTAAATAATCTTGGTATTTCGTGAAAAAAACATGGAATATAATCTGCTCTACCTGAACTTAGGGCTTCTCTTGTTCCGCCTCCTGCAAACAAAGAATTATAATGAATATATTTCTCTAACCCTTCTTGAACATATGGCTCATTTTTGGTCATAGGTATCATGTTATATAACTCTACACTCTTATATTTTTCCTTATTTTTAGCTAATGCATCAAGAAGAAATAATGATGCTTCGCAGGCATTACCGAAAACCACCCTATCTCCACAGCTTATCTTAGATACAGCCTCATCTTCACTAACAATTTTACTTTTATAAAGATCTTGCCAATTTTTAAAAACCATTTTTAAAACCACCCTTCAAAAATTTTATTATTTAATCTTTTAAATAAAGACACCTTCCCCATTAACCTCATACGGATAGGTGAGAATATAAATATAATTGCTTGTTAAAATAATAACAACACTTGGCAAAAAAAATACTACTCAATCTTATAAAAACATATTACAAAATGCCTATCATTCTAATTTGAGTATAATATACACATCATTAAAAGTCAATATATTTTTTATTTACTTAATTTATAACATATTGCAACCTACGCAATTGTAAAAATGCATTTATTTTATAATTTAATTCCACAAAGTTCTCATTTAATCATGCAATACAAAGTAATTATTACCGTTAATTATACATTATTCACTATAAAAACAACTTCCTCCTATAAACTCTCTTAAAATAGAATTATCAGGAACAAACTTCAAATCTACAGATTTAAAAAAGTGCAAAAAGCTTTCAAGCCTTAATGCTTCATAATATACAGGACTGGAACTCTTTATTTTTGTCAGTTCCTCTAATGCATAATTTTTCAATACACAAAGCTCATACACCAGCGTAGAATTAAACATAATATCAGCATTTTCCTGAAATACAAATATATTTTTTTCCTCTCCTTTTCTTATAGAATGCCACATTTTCAAAGTATCCTCTCCACTAAATGCTCTATAAAAGAAATCCCTTACCATTCTCCTTATTATTCTTACATCTGTAGTAGCTATCCTATTGTGATTATCCAAATTTAACTGTGTAAGAGCACTTATATATATTTTAAACTTGTTTTTTACATCTATTGAAGAAGTTAATATTTCATTTAATCCATGTATTCCTTCAATTACAATCACTCCATTTTGCGGAAGTTCTATTTGTCTTCTATTCCATACCCTTTTGCCTTCTTTAAAATCAAAGGATGGAATTTCAATTTTTTTACCTTCCATCAGATATTCCAGATGTTCATTAAAGAGTTTCAAGTCCAGAGCATATATGGATTCAAAATCATAATTACCATTTTCATCTTTAGGAGTATTCTTTCTGTCTACAAAATAATCATCTAAAGAAATTGGAACCGGTTTAATTCCATTTACCCTTAGCTGTATAGAAAGCCTTTTTGCAAAAGTAGTTTTTCCTGAGGAACTTGGCCCTGCAATTAATACAACTTTTATTTCATTTCTATCAGATATCATATCTGCTATATATGCAATTTTTTTCTCATGAAGTGCTTCAGCTACCCTTATCATGTCTATAATTTCATTGCTTTTTACTTTATCATTCAGTGCACCTACATTTCCTACATCTAATATATTATCCCACTGCTTGGTTTCATAAAATATATTACTCAATTTTTTATATTCCAAAAATTCGGGTAAACTGTGAGGATCTGACTCTATAGGATATCTAAGTATAAATCCTGGTTCATAATACATAATATCATATAGTTTTAATATACCTGTAGAAAATGCCATGGAACCATAAAAATAATCATATCTTCCATCCAATTCATACAATTTTACTTTTTCTGCATTTATGTGCTTTAAAAGCAGTATTTTATCTTCCATTTTATAACTCTTGAAAATTTCTATAGCATCCTCTTTTTTCATTTCCACTTTTCTTATACATATATCTTTTTTTATTATTTCATCCATTTTACACTTTATAAGTTCTATATCTTCTTTAGAGAGGAGTGTACTCTTATGAATTTCTCCAAATATGCCCTTACCTAATGAATGTTCTATAATCACCCTAGCTTCTGGGAATAAATCGTATACAGCTTTTATAAGCACAAATTGAAGTGTTCTTATATAAGTCCTGTTGCCCAATGTATCCTTTATATCCACAATTTCAAATATTCCAGATTCCTTTAAAGAATTAGTAAATTCATAATACTTGCCATTTACTTTTGCCAATACTATAGGTACATTACAAATATTATAATTATCTTTAAATATTTTATATAAACTAGTTCCAAATGGAACTGATATATCCCTGTTATTTAATTTTAATTTTAACATATTATCCTCTTTTCTGTGTGAAAGAGGTTCACTACAGTTATTTTTCAATTCAATATCTTTATTACCCATGCAAATTTCAACTCCTTAGTAATATATTATACTTCATATTTAATTATAATTGTGCTAATTTCACTTATAATTTTCTATATTAAATGTAAAAATATAATTAACTATAAAATTTTAGAAGGTGATTCTTTATGTTTACAATACTCTTTAGAACTATTGTATTATATTTACTGGTAGTTATATCTATGCGTCTTATGGGAAAAAAACAAATAGGTGAAATGGAACCTTTTGAACTAGCCATAGCAATAATGATATCAGAATTGGCCTCTCTTCCAATGCAAGATACCAGAGTTTCTATAATTCACGGCATAATACCTATAATAACACTTTTAATGCTGCAAACTTTAATGGGGTTATGTCAGTTAAAAAGCGAAAAAATCAGATTACTTTTTAACGGAAGGCCTAGTATATTAATTGAAAAAGGAAAACCAAATTTAAAAGAACTAAAAAATGAAAAATTTAACATGAATGATTTAATAGAAGAACTTAGAATGCAAGGATATTATAATTTAGCTGATGTGGAGTATGCCATACTTGAAACCAGCGGGCAGCTATCTATTATACCAAAAACAGAATCTGCTCCTGTAACTAGATCGGATTTAAAAATAAAATCCACACAAGATACCTTGCCTATAACCCTAGTATTAGATGGAAAAATAAATTCAAAAAATCTAATTAAAGCCGAAAAAACCGAGGATTGGCTATATAATATGTTGAAAAAAAACAGTATACATTCTACAAAGGATATATTAATAGCTATCTTAGATACAAAGGGAAAATTTTATTATCAATTAAAAGAAAAAAGTAACTAGGATGTGATTAAATGAAAAGCACAATAATATCTTTCTCCATATTTATTTTAATGCTGTTTTCCATAATATTCTCATTAAGATATTTAAATACAGTCTGTATGAAATTAGAAAATCTAAATACTAAAATAGAACAAACACTTCAATCTAATAACTGGAAAGAATCCTATAAAAATTGTCAACATCTTATGACAGAATGGAAAAAATATTCCTCTAAATTATCTATATTTGCTAATTATAATGAGATAGACGATATTAACAATGAACTATGGAGACTTGTTCACCATATAACATACAAAGATAAAGAAGAAGCTTTAATCTCTGTGGATATAATAAAAAATTCAATTTACAGTATACTTCATATGCAACAATTGAATATGACAAATTTATTCTAGTAAATACACTTCATGGATATAGTAGTAAAAATAAATTATTTATGATATACTATAAATGTATATATGCTATGTTTATAGTATATCGTCTAATATATAGCATATACTTAATATCAAGAGATCTGGGAATTAATATATAATTTATTTACCTAAAAAATACATTTTCCCCATAATAGTTTACCTAAATTTTTATGGGAGATAAATAGCAAGTTAAAAAAATTTTAAAAATTAAGTTATGAAAAATAATAAGTATTAATGTATAATGGAAATTGCCTGTTAGCAGTACTGGCATTTAAGATAAGATTAAGAATATATATTTTAAAAAAGGCATCTGGAAACAACTAAATAATTGATATAAGGATCTATTTTAAAAATAAACCTATTATCTTGCAATTAATATTTACTCTCAGATACCTAAAATATTTTATTATTGAAAGGGTGAAATAAGAAATGGCATTAGTTACTACTAAAAAAATGTTTGAAAAGGCTTACAAAGGGCATTACTCAATAGGTGCATTTAACATCAACAATATGGAAATAATTCAAGGGGTGGTAAACGGGGCTAAAGCTAAAAATTCTGCTGTTATCCTACAATGTTCAGCAAGTGCAATGAAATATGCAGGGCCAAAATACTTAAAAGCTATGGTAGATGCTGCTGTAGAAAATACTGGTATAGATATTGCCCTCCATTTGGATCATGGTCCAGATTTCGAAACTGTAAAATTATGTATAGAAACTGGCTTCACTTCTGTTATGTTTGATGGTTCACATCTAGATTATGAAGACAATGTATCTCAAACTAAACAAGTAGTAGAATATTCTCATTCTCACGGCATAGTAGTGGAGGCAGAACTTGGTGTACTGGCAGGAGTTGAAGATGAAGTATCTGCTTCTGATCATATATACACAGATCCAGAACAAGCTGTAGACTTTGTAAATAGAACCGGTGTAGATTCTCTAGCTATAGCTATAGGTACATCTCACGGAGCTTTTAAGTTTCCTCCAAACTTTAAACCTAAATTAAGATTTGATATATTAGAAAAAATACAGGAAAACCTTCCGAACTTTCCTATAGTTCTTCATGGAGCTTCAGCTGTAGATCCAAAGGCTGTGGAAACTTGCAACAAATATGGTGGAAACATCGCTGATGCCAAAGGAATACCTATAGACATGCTTAGAAAAGCCTCTAGTATGGCTGTATGTAAGATAAATATGGATACGGATCTTAGACTTAGCATGACTGCCGCTATAAGAAAAACTTTTGGAGACAGTCCAAAGATTTTTGATCCAAGAAAATATCTAGGTGCTGGAAGAGATGCCATTCAAAAAGTTGTTGAAAATAAAATAGACAACGTTTTAGGCTCAGCTAATTCCTTAGAATAAAAATTATATTATAGAACTTTCCAAAATTCAGGAAAGTTCTTTATTTTATGCAATAAAAATTTTATTAAATTAATTATGCCAAATGACTTTTATGGTATAATGCAAAATAAGTAGTTTTGTAAATGGAGTGAACTTTTATGAAGGAATATGAAACACGAATAATAAAAATCCATCCTGAAGACATACGAAATAAATTAAAAAAAGTCAATGCTTTAAGAGTTAAGATGGAAAACCAGCTAAATGACATATATGATTTTGAAAATGGACTTTTAATCAAAAATAAAGGATATGCTAGAATAAGAACAGTAGAGGACTTAATACATAATTCCACTCATTATTATATGACTATCAAAAAACTTTTGAGTCAGGAAAAATATAAAATAATGGAAGAAAATGAAACAGAAATATTAAATGGGAATGCAGGAAAAAATATATTTGAAGCACTTGGATTAAAATTATTACAATCTATAAAAAAATATAGAGAAAGTTATAGATATAAAAATAGTTTAATTGAAATAGATATAAATGAAAAATCCTTTTGTCCATTCCCCTATTTGGAAATAGAATCAACAAATGACCAGGAACTTCATGAAATAGTAAATTTGCTAGGCTATTCTTTAGAGGACACTACCTCAGAAACCATATATGAAATATTGGACAAAAATAAAAAAAGATAGGAAAATTATATGTTTGGTTATGTAACCCCGTGCAAGATGGAACTCAAACTAAAAGATTATGAAAAATTCAAGGCTTATTATTGTGGACTATGCATATCCATAAAAAATAATATAGGAAATATACCTAGGGTTTCTTTAAATTATGATATGACTTTTTTAGCTTTACTTTTAGATTCACTAGAATATGACAATCAAATTTATATAAAAAAGCGTTGTTTGCTCCATCCTGCAAATAAAAAAATTATTTTAAAAGATAACGCTGCTTTAAAATATGCAGCTTTTTGTAACATATCTTTAAGCTATTTTAAAGTTTTAGATGATATTTATGATGAAAATTCCTTAAAAGGCAGAATAGTATCCCTGTGCTTAAAAAGATACTTAAATAATATGCCAAAAGACTTCAAAGAAATTTTTAATACTATAAACCATAAATTAAAACATTTATACACATTAGAAAGAAATCCAGAAGACTTATCTATAGACGCTTTATGCCATCCTTTTGGAGATCTCACTGGATTTATATTAAAATCCTATAATAATTCTACTACTACTGGTAAAAACTTGTACTTACTCGGATATAATCTTGGAAAATGGATATATATCATAGATGCATTGGATGACTTAAAAAAAGATATGAAAAAAAACAAATTTAATTTAATAAATGTGTGCTTTAATGAAAATAAACTTTGTTATGAAAATTTTATAATAGAAATATCGCCTAGAATAGATTTTATTTTAGGAACTTGTGCAGCACAATGCACAAATATTTTTAATAAACTTCCTATAAAAAAAAATAAAGAATTAATTTATAATATACTGCAATATGGACTTTTAGATAAAATGGATAGAGTATTTAAAAGGGGTGTTTACAAAAATGAAAAATCCATATGAAATACTAGAAATAAAGGAAACCGCTTCCCAAGAGGACATAAAAAAAGCCTATAGAACCCTGGCAAAGAGATATCATCCAGATCAATACGGCAACAATCCACTTAAAGATTTGGCAGAAGATAAAATGAGAGAAATAAACGAAGCTTATGATTATTTAATGAAAAACCCATCAAATGGAACATATAATAGTAGAAATAATGATACTTACAGCGGCTCCAATTCCTCAATCTATCAATCTGTGGAAAATGATATTTACAACGGTAATATGCAAAGTGCAGAATCAGTACTTATGGGAATTAAAACCAGGGATGCCCAGTGGCACTATCTTATGGGAATTTTAAATATGAGAAGAGCCTGGTATAATGACGCTTATAATAATTTGACCACAGCTTGTCGTCTTGATCCTAACAACTTTAAATATCAAAATGCACTTAACAAACTCAGAGGAATGAATAATTCTTATAGACAGCCCTATTATGATACTAGAAAAAGAGATGATATATGCAATATTTGTGCCACCTTGTATTGTCTTGACTGTCTTTGTGATTGTGGTGGCGGTGGCTGTTAATATTTTAAAGAAAGGATGGGTTTTAATATGGCTAGGATTTCTAGTAACTCCTCATATATTGCAAAGGGAAGCCTATTAACTGCTATAGGCGTTATTTTAGTGTATTTAAGTGGAATAGTTCCTTTAAACAAAACTTATTTACTGACCTTGTCTTCATTTATTATCCCTTTAACTGTAATAATTACAAATGAAAAAATAGCCTTTATAAATTATATCTCAACTGCCCTATTATCTTTTCTTATATGCGGGTTAAAGGGAGCAGTATTATCCTATGTAGTATTTTTTGGTCTTTACGGACTTGTTAAATACTACATAGAAAAAATAAAAAAATTGCCTATTGAAATCATATTAAAACTATTATTTTTTAATCTATGTCTATTAATATTATTCTTGTTATATAGCCTGTTCTTCCCTGAACTCTTAAAAATAAAGTTTAACTTATACTTGATTATAGCAGGAATACAAATAATATTTTTAATATACGATTATTTATTAACATTGTTTATAAATTATATTAATAAATATATGCTAAAGGCTCTGAAATAAATTAAACTTTATTAAAATGAAACTATTGACATATAAATTTATGATGATATAATATTTAGTGTTGAGATTCACATAATATTGCCCATTCGCCAAATGGTAAGGCACCTGTCTCTGGAACAGGCATCTGTTGGTTCGAATCCAGCATGGGCAGCCAAAGAGAACTCTTGTTTTATGAGTTCTCTTTTAAGATTATTTTAAAATTATAATTTACTTCTCTATCAAAGAATAACTCTTGACAAGAAGTTCATTACTATTGTAAAATGTAAAATAATTCAATACTGGGCTTTGAAGAAGGAATAGTAGTATTTATATCACCAAAGAGAACTGTTGCAGGGTGAAAAACAGCGTGAATAGAATATGAACTCACCTTAGAGCCTTATCTGAACAAAATCAGATACGGTAGAAACCGTTATTTATTTTGAGTGAAATCAATTTTATTGATTTAATTAGAGTGGTACCGCGGAAAGTAGTCTTTTCGTCTCTTGTAATCCTGAGAGATGAAAAGCTTTTTTATATTCTAAAACTATACTGAAATAAAAAAATGTGGAAGTATCAATAAAAATTATTAAAAAACTACTGTTTCTTATCTGATGTAATTTATCAGAATCTCTTTAATCTATAAAAACATAAGTAAAAGGAGAAGATATTATGTACAGTACTAAAACAGATAAAAAATGGCAACAAAAATGGGACCAAACAAATATTTATAAATTTGATGAAAAAAAATCAAACAAAAAATTATATACTCTAGAAATGTTCTCTTATCCTTCTGGCAGCAATTTACATGCAGGTCACTGGTTTAATTATGCACCTGTAGACTCCTGGGCTAGAATGAGAAGAATGCAAGGATACAATGTATTCCAACCTATGGGATTTGATGCCTTTGGTCTTCCTGCTGAAAATTATGCCATAAAAACTGGAATCCATCCAAAAGATTCTACTGAAAAAAATATTGATACCATGGAAAAACAGCTTAAATCCATGGGTGCTATGTTTAATTGGGAAAATGAAGTGGTTACCTGCCGCCCTGATTACTATAAATGGAATCAATGGCTATTTCTCCAATTACATAAACATGGTTTAGCCTACAGGAAAAATGCTCCTGTAAATTGGTGTCCCAGCTGCAATACAGTACTTGCCAACGAACAAGTAAAAGAAGGCGAATGTGAACGCTGCGGTACGGAAGTCACAAAAAAAGATTTAACCCAATGGTTTTTTAAAATCACAGATTACACCGAGGAATTACTTAAAGATCTTGATACCCTAGATTGGCCTGAGAAGACAAAAGCTATGCAGAGACACTGGATAGGTAAATCTACAGGCACAAACGTAACTTTTAAAGTAGTAGATTCTGATGTGAAATTTAATGTATTTACTACTCGTGTGGACACATTATTTGGCGTTACCTACGTAGTTATATCTCCTGAAAATGATTTAGTAGACAGTATTACTAAAGATGAATATAAAGAAGAAGTTGAGAACTATAAAATAGCTGCTAAAAAACAGACTGATATTGAAAGACAATCAATTACCAGAGAAAAAACAGGAGTGTTCTCAGGCTCTTATGCTATAAACCCTATAAATAACAGGAAAGTTCCTATATGGATAGGAGATTATGTACTAAACACCTATGGTACAGGTGCTGTAATGGCAGTTCCTGCTCATGATGAAAGAGACTTCGAATTTGCTACAAAATATAAATTACCTATTGAAAGAGTTATAGAAGGAGGTTCTTCCTTACCTCATATAGAATATGGCAATATGATAAATAGTGGTAAATTCAATGGATTATATACTCCAGAAGGTAAAGAAGCTGTAACTAAAGAATTGGAAAGTATGGGTTTAGGTTCTGGAAAAACAAACTATAGGTTGAGAGACTGGCTTGTATCCAGACAAAGATACTGGGGAACACCTATACCTATAGTATACTGTAAGAAATGTGGTACGGTTCCTGTACCAGAAAGTGATTTACCCGTTGAACTTCCTTATAATGTACAATTTTCTCCTGATGGAAAATCTCCTCTTCTAAAGTCAGAAGAGTTTATTAATACCAAATGTCCCATTTGTGGTGGACCTGCAAAAAGAGAAGCAGATACATTAGATACATTTGTATGTTCTTCTTGGTATTATTTAAGATATGTTGATAATAAGAATACAGAGAAAGCCTTTGATAAGGATAAAGTAAATAAACTACTTCCCGTGGATATGTATGTAGGTGGTCCTGAACACGCATGTATGCACCTTTTATATGCCAGGTTTATTACTAAAGCACTTAGAGATATGGGATTTTTAAATTTTGATGAGCCTTTCTTATCTTTGAGACATCAAGGACTAATACTTGGACCTGATGGTCAAAAAATGAGCAAATCCAAAGGTAATACCATATCCCCAGATGATTGCATACAAAAATATGGCTCAGATGTATTTAGAATGTACTTGATGTTCGGATTTGATTACGCTGAAGGTGGTGCTTGGAATGATGACGGCATTAAATCCATGAGTAAATTTGTAGATAGAATTGAAAGAATTGTAGGAAATATAAAAGAACTTATAAATAGTGATGAAAACTTTAAAAATTCAATAGATACTGCGGAAAAGGAATTGAATTACTCAAGAAATTATTCAATAAAATCCGTATCGGAAGATGCCGGAAAGTTTCAATTTAACACAGCTATTGCTAGAATCATGGAATTTACAAATTCACTTTATAAATATATTCAGGAAGATATTAAAAATATATATCTCCTAAAAGACACTATACTTGATTTTGTAAAAATAATAGCTCCTTTTGCACCTCATTTTGCAGAAGAACAATGGGAGACATTAGGACAGAATTATTCTATATTCAATGAAAAATGGCCTGAATTTGACCCTAAAGCCTTAATAAAGGAAGAAGTAGAAATAGCCATTCAGATAAATGGCAAAATCAAAACAAAGGTAAATATACCTACAAATTCAAGTGATGAAGAAATAAAAAAGTTATCCCTATCTAATAATAATATTAAACCTTTATTAGAGGGAAAAAACATAAAAAAAGTTATAGTAGTAAAAGGAAGGCTTGTAAATATAGTAGTTAAACCTTAACCACCAGTCCACTGGTGGTTTTTCATATCTACTGTTTATAAATTTTAAGTAATTTTTCTGTAGCTCTCAGTAAATTTACCAATTCAAATACTTCTCCCTCTTCAATTAATTTATTTAACTGACCTTGGTATCTTGTTGCTTCAACTAGCTTACCCATGGATGACAATGTTAATATATTATTCATTATGTCAGAAACTAAATTGGATTTTACTTCAAATAACTTTTGAGCATCCTTTATTTCATCTTTAATTTGAAGCATTTGTTCATCAAGCTGAAATGCAGCATCTGCAGCATTTTTAAGCTTCAGTTTAATATGATCTGGAATATCTTGCTTATATTTATAATTCAAAGAATGTTCTATAGTAGCCCAAAAATTCATGGCCAATGTTCTTATCTGAAATTCTGCCAATATTTCCATTTTGCCTTCTGCCATATTGACTGGATATTTAATTATTACGTGATAACTTCTGTACCCGCTTTCTTTTACATTATCTATATAGTCTTTTTCATACATTATATCCATATCTTTTCTGTTTCTCACTATATTAACTACCTTGTCTATATCATCCACAAACTGGCACATAATTCTTATACCTGCTATATCTTCTATTTCATATCTTATTCTATCAAGTGGTATATTAAATTTATTAGCCTTTTCCAATATACTGGATATTTCTTTTACTCTTCCTGTAACAAATTCTATTGGCGAATATTCATTTCTTTTTCTATATTCTTTTCGTATACTTCTAAACTTCACTTTTAATTCTTCTACAGCCTGGTCATATGGTATTAAAAATGTTTTCCATTCTCCTACTGCCATATAAATCACCTCCAACAGAAAAGTATATAATAACATTATATCAAATATACAAAATATATGATTTTAATCCCCAGTTTTGTTATAATAATTATACTACTTAGCGGAGGTGATAACGACATGACTGATAACACATTTTCAACTTCAGACACTTCAGAAAATAAGAATCATCTATATGATGAAGATAAGCAAAAGCTAATGCTTTACAATAAAAAGATAACCTGTCCTGTTTGTAGTACATTATTTAATGCTAGAGCTATAAAAAAATCTTCATATAGAATATTGAAAAAAGATTCAGATTTTTTCATAAGATATTCAATTATAAATCCGTATTTTTATGATGTATGGGTATGTAATAAATGTGGTTATGCATCTATAAAAAATGATTTTGAACGTTTAAGTGACTTTGATGCAAATATAATAAGAACTAAAATTTCACCTAAATGGCACAGTAAAAATTATCCTGAAGTATATAATTTAAATTTAGCAATACAAAGATACAAATTATCTCTTTTAAACTACGATATCATTAAAGCCAAATTCAGCAAAAAAGCAAATAATCTTATAAAACTAGCCTGGATGTTTCGCTTAAAAGGAAATAAAAAAAGTGAACTGGCGTATTTAAACTATGCCCTTGAAAACTTTAAAAATGCCTACTATAATGAAAATTTCCCCATATCCGGCATGGATATATTTACTACCATGTATCTCATAGGAGAGCTCTGCAGACGTACTGGTAAAGAAGAGGAATCCCTGATATGGTTAGGACAAGTAATAACAGCTCCTACAGCACCACAAAAAATTAAAAATATAGCTCGAGATCAAAAAGACTTAATAAAATTGAATATAAAAAATGCAAAATCTGAAGATAATTTAGGAGATGATTTAAAAGACACTAAAAAACAAAATATTTTTTCTAAATTTCATAAATAATATTTAAATCTTACAGGTTGAATGCAAATTAAATTTGTTTTAAAACATTTTAAGTTTGCAGTATGGCCTGTAATTTATTTCATAATATCCTTATGGGATTAAAATTTATATAATCCGCAGAAGTTAATATATAGTCCACCCCATTTATAACTCCAGTTATGGATTTTAAGAGAGATTCCCCATGAAGGTGCCCATATATAACCTTTTCTACACCGTACTTTTCAAACATATATTTAAAATCAGAACATATAAGTTTTTCTCCTATAGGAGGGTAATGAATCATAACTATAAATTTTTTATATCCAGCTTTCACTGCAGAATTTAAAGAATTCTTCATTCTCAAAAGTTCCCGATTATATATTTTGTTGTCATGAGCCGAAAAATTTTCATTCCCTGGACAAGTCCATCCCCTAGTTCCACATATGGCATAATCCTCATATGGAAAAAAATTATTTTGTATGAAGTTCATATCTTCATACAAATTATTCAGTTTTGTAATACTGCTCCACCAATAATCATGGTTACCTTTTACCATAATCTTTGTTCCAGGGAGATTACTGATCCACTCTAAATCACCAAATCCTGATTTTATATTTATAGACCAAGATATATCTCCTGCTATAAGTACCGTATCCTCCCTGGTTATATTTTCAATCCAATTTTTCCTGATTTTTTTATCATGTTCTACCCAATTATATCCAAAAACACCCATGGGTTTGTTTCCAGTTATATCTAAATGTAAATCTGATATTGCAAATAACGCCACATAATCACCTTCTACTTATATTTTCATCTACATCTACTACATAAGCTATCACTTTTGCTACTACATCATATAGCTCAACAGGTATACTATCTCCTACATCCACATTACTCAAAAGATTAGTAAGTTCCCTATCGTAGACTATAGGAACATTGCTTTCTTTTGCTTTATTTAATATGTTGTCCGCTATTTGTCCAATACCTGCTGCAGTAACCATAGGTGCTTTATATGTTGTTTCATACTTTAAAGCTACTGCTTTTTTCCTGTTTTTCATAATACTCTCTCCATTTATTTGTCACATATTTTTCTATAATTTAATCATGCCTTAGTATTTAACATTCCTATATCATTATCATCAAAAAATTCTCTACAGGTAGATATATTCATCTCTTCCTTTTTTTCATGAAATTCAATATCTATATTATAACCTATGTTTGATAAACTCTCTAGTATTGTTTTATATCCCTGCTTCATCAAACTTATCCACTCCTTACTGCATTTAATATCTATGTTCATATTGACATTATTCACCGTCAGATAAGCATCTACTATTCCCATATTTTCTGTACTTATAGATGTTATTATTTTCACATTAGTTGCATCTATCTTTTTTCCCTTTTTTCTGTCATCTTTAATCATAAGCTTGCACTGATAATCCATGTTATTTAAATTTATAGGCAAATCCACATAATAGTAAGAATTGGACATGGTATTAAATAACTTAAAATCATTTACACTGCTATTTAACTGTGAAATTATATTTTTAGAAAATTTATTTTCACTATCATTATTTTGTTCTAAAAACGTTCTTATTATATCTTTCATTTCATCCGTCTTAATACTTACCTGCCTTTTTATGTTATCCGCCATTTCATCTACATTGCCTGCAGCTAAATTTAAATCCTTGGAAGCTTGAGAAGATACAAATTTTCCCTTTTGGGAAAAATCAATTAAATTATCTAATTTCCCTTTAATACCTTTTTGCTGTACATCCTTAGAATTAATATTTTTATTTGTATCTAATGATTGATCATTCTTAGCCTGTAATTTACCTTCATCATTCATATTTTTTATTTTATCTGAAAGCTGATTTAATCTATCCTCATCTATACTTTCCATGGTTGTAGCCAACTTCATATTTGCATTTGATCTTTCTCCATTTGTATAACTAACTTTTTCATCTGCATTCCAGGTATTCATTTTGCTCCCTGCTGTACTTTCTTCTTGTGTCTTATACATACTCGATTCTTTTGTATTTTTAGTATCTTCTATACTCTTATAAGTCAATTCACTAGCTTTTGCAATGATCTCTAGATCTTTTATTTCATTATATATAATACCCTCTTGCTTAAATATTTTATTGAAACTTTTTATGTTATCTTCATTTAACTCTATATTGTTTTCTAATAAAATAAATAAATCCTCTTTACTTACATTTTTTAGTTCACTAAAAAAATTTTTAAGAGTATCCTTTATAAACTTTCCTTTTTCACTGTCAAATTCTACATTTTTACTAATTAAATAATTTTTTATAAATATATCCTCTTCTGCTGGATTTTCTTTTATTTTATTCATAAAATCCATGGTAGTTTTTACATTGGAAATGTTATCCTTAGTTAAGGGTATCTCACTTTTTACCATTCTTTCTATAATACCATAATCTTCACTGTTTAAATCCATGGAATTCTCTTTAATAAAAAGCTTTATGGAATCTTTGCTTTGATTTTGACCTTTTTCTTCTGCTGTAACAATTTTTAATTTTAATTTATCATTTTCAAATCCTTCTACTTGAAGCCTTATAAGTTTATTTTCTACTATATCTTTAGGATTATCTATCTGAGCTGAAAATTTCCACCCATCCAAAAGTTTTAAAAGTATTTCTCCTGTATATTTATTTAAATTTAATACTCTAGCAGAAAATTTCTCTCCTATTTCAAAAGACAATTTTGCAGATATCTGTTTGCTATTCATATCATATACACTATTTACATTCCATATTCCCGCCAACTTAATCACCCTTTATAATTTATTAAAAATATCTCTTAATTGAAATTATCGTATATATTTACTGTTTTATAAAGTCAAAATATAGTAAAAAAATCCGGGATATAATCCCAGATTTTTACTAATGTTTTATACTAAATCTTTACTTTTTCCGAATTCTTTATCTTATTATGTTCCTGTTTTAACAGAGGTGAAACGCTCTTATAAAGTATTAAGGTTAAAATTGTAAGAGTTACACCTTTTAATAAGTTAAATGGAACAATAGCAAATAATACAAGTGTATTTAAATCCGTTACGCTGCTGTTTATTTTTGCTGCTATATCCACCATTGCACTTATAGGGATATTAAGTGCTTTTTCATAAAGTGGAAGCAATATAAAATAATTCAAAAGCCCTGCTACTGCCGACATAGCAATAGTGGCTGCCCCTAAACTTGCCACTGCCATCTTTTTTGTCTTATGCCTGTTATATATATATCCTGCTGTAAAAACCAAAACAGAGCCTACTGCAAAGTTTGCCAGTTCTCCTACAAATGCAGTTTTTCCATTGAATATACCATGAAGTATATTTTTTAAAAACTCTATGGCAATTCCCGCTCCAGGCCCTAATGCAAAAGTTCCAATCAAAGCTGGCAAATCACTTATATCCATTTTTAAAAATGTTGGAAATATGGGAATTGAAACTTCTATAAACATAAATAAAAATCCTATTACACCTAACAATGATACCTTTACTAATCTGTTTAATTTACTACTGTTCATTTTAAATACCTCCTAAAATATCAAGTATAATCTTCTAGGTGAACAATAAAAAAACCCGGCAAAAACACCAGGGCTAATAAACATACTATTCTATCTTCTCCCATCCAGACTCTACTGTCGGCTCCAGAATTTCACTGAATCATGCTACACACGCAGCTCGCGGGCTATACCGCCGGTGGGGAATCTCACCCCGCCCTGAAGATTATATTTTAATTTTTATAGGTTCATTATAATACTTTTATCTATAAAATTCAATACATTGTTAAAATAATTTTTATTTATTACTAATTATGCTTATTTTAGAATAATTTTCTATCTTCTCATACTCAGTGCGATTCTTTTTCTTTTTTCATCTACTTCAAGTACAGTGACATTTACAATATCTCCTACTTTAACTACATCTAAAGGATGTTTTACAAATTTATCGGAAAGTTGACTTATATGTACTAATCCATCCTGATGAACTCCTATATCCACAAAAGCACCAAAATCTGCTACATTTCTAACCGTGCCTGTAAGTGCCATTCCAGGTTTAAGCTGATTCATATCAATTATTCCCGTTTTTAATATAGGTTTTGGAAGGTCTTCTCTTGGATCTCTTCCTGGCTTTTTTATTTCTTTTATTATATCCCTTAATGTAGGAACTCCTATATCAAGCTCTTCTGACAAATTGTCCATGCCAATTCTTTCAATCCTACTTTCTACATCTAAAAGCCTACTATTTTTCAAATTTTCATCATTATACCGAAGAGTCATTAAAAGTTTTTTAGCAGCATTATAAGACTCTGGATGTACCGAAGTATTATCAAGTGGTTCATCACTTTCCATAACTCTTAAAAATCCTGCACATTGCTCAAAAGCTTTTTCTCCTAGTCTTTTTACCTTTAAAAGTTCTCTTCTATTTTTGAACTTACCATTTTCTTCCCTATAGGCTACTATATTTGAAGCTATGGTAGAATTTATTCCAGATATATAGGATAATAAGGATGAAGTTGCCATATTCAAATCTACACCTACACTATTTACACAATCCTCTACAATACCTTTCAAGGATTCATCTAATTTCCTTGAAGAAATATCATGTTGATATTGTCCCACCCCTATGGACTTGGGATCTATTTTTACAAGCTCCGCTAGTGGATCCTGAAGCCTTCTTCCTATGGATATAGCTCCCCTTAAAGATACATTTATATCAGGGTATTCTTTTGCAGCTAATTCTGACGCAGAATATACAGAAGCACCTGCTTCAGATACTACTACATAATAAAGAGTTTTGTTTTTTTCTTCTTTTACTTCCTTTATAAGTCTTCCAATGACCTCCTCTGACTCTCTACTTGCAGTGCCATTTCCAAGGGACACAACACTGACATCGTATTTATATACTAAATTCTTTAATATCTTCAAAGATCCTTCTACATCATTTTGAGGTGCAGTAGCATAAACTGTAGCAGTATCTAAAAATTTTCCCGTATCATCTAAAACTGCTATCTTACATCCTGTTCTAAATCCTGGATCAAACCCCAGCACATTTTTCCCTTTTATAGGAGGCTGCATTAAAAGAGCTTTTAAGTTAGCCTTGAATATCCTTATAGCACCCTCTTCTGCTCTATCTGTAAGTTCAGATCTTATTTCCCTTTCAATAGAAGGATATATTAGTCTCTTTAAGGAATCTTCTACACTTCTCTCTATGTAAACATCCGTTACTTTATTTCCCTTAAGGCACTCTCCGTTTAAGTATTCAATTATCTTATCCATGTTACAGGTTATTTTTACAGATAAAATTTTTTCCTTTTCCCCCCTATTTATAGCAAGTATTCTGTGAGGAGGAATAGATTTTACAACTTCACCATATTCATAGTACATTTCATAAGGATTGGGTTCCTTATTTTCTCCCTTTGTCTCAATACTTCCATTCTCCTGAACAAATTTCCTTATCCACTTTCTGTATTTTGCTTCATCAGATATAACTTCACTTATTATATCTACAGCCCCCAATAGAGCATCTTCTATAGAACTCATACCCTTTTCTTCATCTATAAATTCTTTTGCGTATTCTTCTATATTATTTTTAAAACTACCACCTAATATTGTTTGTGCCAGTGGTTCCAGCCCTTTTTCTTTTGCAATAATAGCTCTTGTTCTCTTCTTTGGCTTATAGGGTCTATATATATCCTCTACTTCTGTTAAAGTGGTACAACTCTCTACAGAGCTTTTCAATTCCTCTGTAAGCTTGCCTTGTTCTTCTATTATCCTTATTACATCTTCTTTTCTAGTTTTAAGATTTCTAAGATATATAAGCCTTTCTGCCAAATTTCTTAAAGTGACATCACTCATGCTTCCTGTTAGTTCTTTTCTATATCTTGCTATAAATGGCACTGTATTGCCACAGTCAAGCAACTCTATAACATTATCTATATATTTTTTATTTACACCCAGTTCTTCAACTAATATATCTGTTATATCCTTCATCGTTACCTCCCGTCTAATTTCACTTATTATATTAAGCTAAATAACATTATATTACAATATTTACATGGACTTTTGCAAATACCAAAATCACAAAAAATTTCTATACAATTTTAAATACTATATTACTTCCCAAATTCCTTGTTGTAGAAACTTAACTGCATTTTTTTCCGCTTTACTTACAATATCATTATCATATCCTAAAATCCCTAAAAGTTTTATAGCATTCTGAGTTGTAGCCCTGCCATTATAAATTTTATAATCGAATGATATTTCATCATTTGAAATTTCCTCTTGAAAGTGATAATTTTCAAAGTACTTTTCTAATATATAAGTGAGTTCTACATCATGGCTGGCAGCTATACATATGCAGTTATTTATAGTTAAATATTTTAAAACCTGTGAAGACGCCGCTATTCTTTCCACAGTATTGGTTCCTCTGAGTATTTCATCCACAAAACATATAGTTGGTATTTGTACATTTAAGTTATCAATTATTCTCTTTAGCGACTTAGTTTCTGCAATATAATAACTCTCATTGTTAAATATATTATCTTTAAGTGCCATAGAAGTATATAACTTAAAATAACACCCTTTAAAATATCTTGCAGTACAAGTACATATAGTTTGAGCAAATATTATATTTATGGCAACAGTCTTCAGAAAGGTAGATTTTCCTGAAGCGTTTGAACCTGTAATTAAAATAGACTCTGAAATATTTATGGAATTTCCTATGCCACTTTTTATGAGGGGATGGACTATGTCCTTAATTTCAATATCTTGTTCTTCCTTTCTATTGCACCTATGTAATTCAGGAACAGTATAAAATCCCAATTTTTTTCTATAGGAAGCAATTGATATATAACTGTCCAAAGTTCCTACCACCTGAAATATAACTTTAAATTCATAACTTTTTTTCTCAAGAACAATACACATTTTTTCATACTTTATTAAATCTCTTAAAAAAAGTATATTAGCATACTCCCACATTAAAGATATATCTGTACCATTACTACTTAAATTAAAAGATATATTTTTTATACTTCTTATGGAATTCAATGAGCTTTTAAGTTTTCCATTATAATATTTTAATTTGTTTATATTTTGTTTTAAAATTAAATTAGCACATCTCACTATTTTAATCATATACATAAAGTCCCTCAGTTTATAGTCTATCTTGCCTTTTTCAATATAATGCACTGCCGTATTTATTCCAAAGAACATTATTAAACAAATAACTGCAAGATGTGCATTAAAAAGAAATAAAATTAATGATACTAAAGGCATACTTCCTAATATTCTATAAAGAGTTAAAGAAGATTTCCTATTTTCACTATCATTATAAAAATAATCAGTTATGGAAAGACCTCTTCTTTTCCCTAATTTAGCGAGAAAATATTGAAGAGTTTTTCTCTCATCCTCATACTCTTTAAAAAAATTTATTATCTCATTTCTACATTTAAGTTCTTTTTCATTAAATAATGGTTCCCTTAGGATACTATATAAACATTCTTCCCCTGGAGTACTCCAAGTACTGTTCATATCTTTAAAAATCTCATCCATATCTAAATCATTCCATGTGATTTCATCAACAAAGAATCTTTCTATTTCATGATGGGTTCTATTAACAAAATATTTTGATATATTTGTTATATCTTCCTCGCCATACTGCTTTTCTGGTTCTTTTCCCCATTGTGATAATATTCTTTTTTTTATTTCACTATTATCTTTCACACCTGAAGCAATAGAGATTAAAAGACTTATTATAAAAATTATTGTTATGTATCCTATAACAGCTAGCATTCGATTTTTCTCCTTAAATTAAATCTAGTATTACTTGTAAATAGCCTTAATAGGATCCAAATTTGCTGCTCTATATGCAGGAATTATTCCAAAAATTATTCCTACAGTAATAGATGTAATAGAGGCTCCTATTAATATTCCTATAGTTACAACAGGTTTAAATGGTAAAAAAGCTCCTGAAATCAAAGATATCAGATATCCCATAATTATTCCAACAATTCCGCCTATACCTGTAATAAATATTGATTCTATCAAGAACTGCAGTAAAATTGTGTTTGTTTTTGCACCTATGGCTCTTCTAATACCTATTTCACGACGGCGTTCTGTTACAGATACATACATTATATTCATTACTCCAATTCCACCTACAAATAGGGATATTCCTGATACAACAGCTATAAAAATAGTTACACCGCTTATTATCTTTTCAAAAGCTTTAGAAACAGCTTTAGGATCCCCCTTGGTATAACTTCCTTTTACATCAGGGTGAAGAACTTCCAGCTCTTTTTTTACTTCTTTGAATGTTGAATCAGAATCAAATCCCTGCTTAATTTTAACATCAATTGAAGAAATGGATACATCATTTTCTAAAAGCTTCTTTGCAAATTTAGGGACATAATCATATTGCATGGATAATAAACCTGAATTTCCGTTTTCAATGCCTATAACTTCAAAAAACTCATCTTTTATTTTAATTCCCTTTCCAATACCTTTATTTATATCCTCTCCAAACAATTCCTTGGCATGATCTTTTGAAAGCACCACCACATAATGCTTAAAATCATTATCTTCCTGGCTTATACCCCTTCCTGCCATGACACTTGAATTCTTATCATAATCATTTATCATAAGATAAGATTGCTTATCAAAAAAAGTTGCATTTTCAACAACTCCTATCAAACCTTCCAACCCGCTGCTGCTCTTAGTAACATTTTCTACACCATCAACATTTTTAAGAGATTGAAAATCCTTATATTCAAATGGTGTATCTACTTTTGTAGAATTTACATCTGAAGGTTTAAAATTAACAGTAATAGTATTTGCCCCTACATCACTAGTGGATTGATTTACCTGTGCTTTTAACCCTTCTCCAATAGAAAGAATAATAACCACAGAACTTATTCCAATAATTATTCCTATCATAGTTAAAAAAACTCTAAGTTTATGTGTACGTAAACTTAAAATCGCACTATATATAAGTTCCCACAAATTCATATATTATCCTCCTGAGAAAAAATGCCATCCTTGAGAAAAACACAATGAGTAGCGTATTTTTTAAGATCACTATCATGAGTTACCATTATAATAGTTTTATTTTGCTTATTCATCTTAGCCAGTATATCAATAATGTTTAATCCAGTTTTCCAGTCCAGTGCACCTGTAGGTTCATCTGCCAGAATAACATCGGACTTGTTAACAAGTGCTCTTGCAATTGAAATACGCTGCTGCTGTCCCCCAGATAATTCATGTGGATAACTTTTGAATTTTTCCTCCAGTTCAACCTCTTGAAGACTTTTCTTTACCATATCAATTCTTTCATCACTATTATATCCACCATGATATAATAGTGGAAGTTCAATGTTTTGGGCTACTGTTAAAGATTCGATTAAATAAAACTGTTGAAATATGAATCCAATATGATTATTTCTAAAGGAACAACGCTGGTTTTCTGTCATTTTTGTCACATCTTGACCGTTAAATATATAACTTCCCTCATTGAAATTGTCAAGAAGTCCTAGAATATTCAACAAAGTGGTCTTTCCACTGCCTGACTTGCCCATTACGACCACAAAGGAGCCCTGCTCTACTTTAAAATCCAGATTCTTTAAAACATGATAGCGATTTTTATCTTGTTCATACCACTTACATAAACCCTTAACTTCCAGAAGATGCTTTGTCAATGCTGTCCCCTTCTTTCATTTCACCAGATGGGTTTTTTATAATTTTATCATTAAAGTCTAATCCACTTTTTACTTTAACATATGTGGTGTTATATTTTTCAACCCTTACACGTACTTTTCTTAATTTTTCGTTTTTTACAAGCCATACTGATTTATGTCCATTATCATTAAAAACTGAGGATGCTGGAATTTTAGGCAGTTCACTTTCATCTACTGCAGTTCCCTGGATATGAAAACCTGCATATATACCCTGCTGATTGTTTATATCAATATAGACAGGATAATAAGACACACTGCTTCCTGTAGTTTGTGTTAAATTTGAGACTGAGGCACCTTGAATAGTCTGCGCTTGTGATGGTTCAGTACTAATAGAACTAATAGTGCCTTTAAATTCTTCATTTGTACCATAAACGGTAATTTTTATTTTTTGATTTTCTTTAAGTTTTAACACATCTTTTTCACTAACACTGGCTACTACCTGCATTTTAGGGTCAATCAATGTCAAAATAATTTTATTAGCACTGTCTTCAGTATCTGATGTCATGGAAACAATTCCATCAAAGGGAGCAGAAATTGTGGTATATCGTTTATCTTTAATATTGTTTAACTGCTGTTTTAAACTTGTCTTCTGACTATTAATTTCAGAAATTTGAGCACTATTTTGTACACTTGCTATAGATTTTGCCTGAGTCTCAATACTTTTAAGCTGCTGGGTTAGAGTGTCATATTGCTCTATTATCTGGTCATTCTTATAGGTGAATAAAGTTTGCCCCTTTCCTACCTGTTCTTTATCCTCCACATTTATTTTATCAATGGTTCCCTTAGTTGCATCTTCAGTAAAATTTAATTTTCTGGAATATTGAACCTCTCCGTCTAAAAATATATTCTGCTGTGCTGGAATAGTATATATATCAAATAATGAATCACTCTTATGTGCGTTTTGTCTATTATGACTTAAAAAAAATGTTACAACAAACAGTATAATAATTACAACAACAACAGAACCAATAATTAATATTTTCTTTTTATCTTTCATGAGTCCATCCCTTTCTCTGCATTTAAGTCATCAAAATTACCGTTTAAAATTACCTTAAAGTTTTAAATAGGATCGTAAAGATATAATCATAACAAATATACAGCAAATTGCAACAATGGCAAAACTTTTCTTCTTTGAAATTTTTCCAACTACAGATATGCCTATGGTCAATAATACTATCTGCCATATATTGAATATATCAAAACTATCTAAAAAACCATTTAATAATGTAGGTTTAGCCAATGCCTTTACTCCTACAGGGTTATTTGTGATAGCCATATACAACCATTTTACAATTTCACCAATAGTTATAGACAACATACTTAAACAGTATACAGATACAATCTGCTTGTATTTTATTTTAGAACCAAAAATTCTGGCCAACCCCATATAAACTAATGATGCTAAATATATACCTATTATAGTAGTTACTATAATAGTTACAGCCCGTATAGGTATTGATGCTGCTTTTCCTATAAGTGCTTGAGATATATCAGGTGTATCTTTAAATTTATCTGTAATTGATTTTTTTAAAATATCCATAGAAGTAGTTGTCTGCATAATTCCATAAATTATATTAATTAAAATAATTAAAAGCATTGTCCATAAATACTTAGGTTTTTCTATGAATTCACTAAAAACAATACCTGGCTTCTTGAAAAAATAAATAATCTTTTTGTCAATACTTAAATTTTGTTCATTTTCTTTAATATTCATAAAATAATTCCTCCTGATTTCATTTTTTAAATTATATATTCTACATAATCATATAGAATCCCTGCTTAATCTTATAAAAATGACTATAATACGACTAAAAATACTTACTAAAATTATAACATAATCAGCTAATAATCTTTTAGATAAAACAATAAAAGATGCATTCAGGTCACAATACCCTAAGCATCCTTTTATTATTTACCACCATGTTGTTTTAAATATGCCTTTATAAAGTTATCTATATTCCCATCCATTACAGAAGATACATTACTGCTTTCTACACCAGTCCTATGGTCTTTAACCAGATTATAAGGATGGAACACATAAGATCTTATCTGACTTCCCCATCCCATATCTTTAAGTTCTCCTGTAAGATCCTCAATTCTATCCTTGTGAGCTCTTTCCTTCAGTTCCACTAATTTGGACTTTAAGATTTTTAGTGCCTGTTCTTTATTATAATGCTGACTTCTTTCATTTTGGCACTGTACAACTATTCCAGTAGGTATGTGAGTTATCCTAACAGCAGATTCAGTTTTATTTACATGCTGTCCTCCTGCTCCTCCTGCTCTAAATGTATCAACTTTAAGATCTTCAGGTCTTATTTCTATATCCTGCTCCCCAGTAAGTTCAGGCAGAACCTCTACAGATGCAAAAGAAGTCTGTCTTTTTCCATTAGCATTAAAAGGAGATATTCTCACCAGACGATGAATACCCTTTTCACTTTTTAAATACCCATAGGCAAATTCGCCAACAATGCTAAGGGATACATTCTTTATACCTGCATCTTCCGCTTCAAGGATATCTATAGTATTTACTTTATATCCCATTTTTTCTGCCCATCTTGTATACATTCTAAGAAGCATTTCAGTCCAGTCCTGGGCATCTGTGCCACCTACACCCACATGTAGATTTAATATGGCATTATTTTTATCATATTCCCCGCATAAAAGTGTTTCTGTTCTAAATACCTCAACTTGAAATTCTATATTCTTTATATCCTTTAAAACCTCTTCAAAGGATATAATATCTTCTTCTTCTCTTATAATTTCCAGTAAAACCCTGGCATCTTCTATACCCTGTGATAATAGATTATATTTATCTATTCTACTCTCTAAACTTTTTTCTTCACTTGATATTTTTTGTGCATTATCTACATCATTCCAAAAATTAGGTTCTTGCATCTTTGCCTGCAATTCCTCCATCTTATTTCTTAAGTTATCTAAGTCAAAGAGACTCCTTTATTTCTTTTACAATTTGTGATAATTCATTCAGCTTGCTAATAGTTTCTTCTAATTGAATCAACATACAATCACACCTTTCCAGTCTTAAACAGTCCTACCACAGCAATTTTTATACTTTTTTCCACTACCACATGGGCAAAGATCATTTCTTCCTACGGTCTTCTCTTTCTTCACAGGCACTTTCCTTACAGAATTCGATTCCTGATTTGTTATAACATTTTTTACTACTCTCTCCCTTTCTGGAGCTCTTTCAATTTGCACATGCATTAGATATTTTACTGTATCCAATTTGATATTATAGATCATTTCCTCAAACATTTCACTACCTTCAAATTGATATGCCTGTGCTGGCTCCTGCTGTCTATAAGCCCTAAGTCCAATAGCCCTTTTTAAATGTTCCATATCATCTATATGATCCATCCACCTTGTATCAACAACTCTAAGCAGTATAACTCTTTCTATTTCCCTCATTTGTTCTGAAGTAAATTCTATTTCTTTTTGTTCATAGATTTTCTCAGCCATATCTATAAACTTATCCTTAATAGCTTCATTAGAAAGACTTATAATATCCTCTTTTTTAACGGAATCTTTAGGTACATATACATCTTCCATATATTCAAGTAATTTTACTATTTCGTCCTCAAATTCTTCTTCTATTCCTGATATGTGTGAATCTACAATAGAGCTTATTAAACTCTTTATCATATCCTGCACGTCATTTTTCAAATCTTCTCCCTCAAGAACCTGAGATCTCTGCTTATATATAATTTCTCTTTGTTTATTTATTACATCATCATATTGAAGCAAGGTTTTCCTTATATCAAAATTATTTCCCTCTACTTTTTTCTGAGCATTTTCTATGGCATTTGAAACCATTTTACTTTCTATAGCCTCATCATCTTTAAGGCCTAGTTTTTCAACTATACCTTGAAGCCTATCTGAACCGAATATTCTCATAAGATCATCTTCGAGAGATACATAAAATCTTGACATTCCGGGGTCTCCCTGACGTCCCGAACGTCCTCTCAATTGATTGTCAATTCTTCTTGACTCATGTCTTTCAGTTCCTATTATTTTTAGTCCTCCTAGTGCAACTACACCTTTTCCAAGCTTTATATCTGTACCACGGCCTGCCATATTAGTAGCTATGGTAACTGTTCCTTTCTGCCCTGCATAGGAAATAATATCTGCCTCTTTTTCATGGAATTTGGCATTTAAAACCTGATGAGGCACCCCTCTTTTCTTTAACATATCTGAAAGCAACTCAGATTTTTCTATACTTACTGTACCCACAAGTACCGGCTGACCTTTTTTATAGGTTTCATATATTTCATCTGCTATTGCTTTAAATTTACCTTTTGCACTCTTATATACTACATCCGGGAAATCCTCTCGGGCTATAGGTTCATGGGTAGGTACAACTATTACATCCAACCCGTATATATGCCTGAATTCATTTTCTTCCGTTTGTGCAGTACCTGTCATACCCGACAACTTATTAAATATCCTAAAATAATTTTGATAAGTAATGGTAGCTAGCGTTTTAGATTCTCTTTCTACCTTTACTCCTTCCTTTGCCTCTATGGCTTGATGGAGCCCATCACTATATCTTCTTCCTTCCATCATTCTTCCTGTAAATTCATCTACTATAAGCACTTCTCCATTCTTTACCATATAGTCTTTATCTCTTTTCATTATATAGTTTGCCTTTAAAGCTTGAACTACATAGTGTTGTATTTCCATATTTTCCGGATCAGCATAATTTTCAAGACTAAAAAAAGTTTCTGCTTTTTTTATTCCTGTATCATTAAGCATTACTGCATTTGCTTTTTCATCTACTTTATAATCATCTTTTTCTAAAGATTTTGCAAATCCATTAGCAATATTATAGAATTCTGTTGACTTTTCCCCTTCTCCAGAGATAATAAGAGGTGTTCTAGCTTCATCAATCAAAATAGAGTCAACTTCATCCACTATAGCAAAATTTAGTTTTCTTTGAACTCTTTCTTCTTTATAGATAACCATATTATCTCTTAAATAATCAAATCCAAATTCACTGTTAGTTCCATAGGTTATATCACAATTATAAGCTTCCTGTCTTTGAGATTGACTCATGTCATGTAAGATAACTCCTACTTTAAGCCCTAATGCCTCATATATAGGTGCCATGGTATCCCTATCTCTTTTTGCAAGATAATCATTTACTGTAATTATATGAACTCCTCTACCTGTGAGAGCATTCAAATATGCAGGTGCAGTGGCAACAAGGGTTTTACCTTCACCAGTTTTCATTTCTGCTATTCTTCCCTGATGAATAACTATTCCACCTATGAGCTGTTCTCTATACTGCTTAAGCCCTACAGTCCTGAATCCCACTTCTCTGACAACTGCAAAAGCTTCAGGCAATATTGAATCTAATGATTCCCCTTTATCAATCCGTTCCTTGAATTCATCCGTCTTATTTCTTAACTGTTCATTGCTTAATGCCTGAACTTTTGAATCTAAAGCATCTATTTTATCAACTATAGGCATAATTCTCTTTACTTCTCTTTGACTATATGAGCCAAATATTTTTTGAAAAAATTTCATTCTCTTCATCCTCACCCGTTAAATTTTATAAAAAAGTACATCTTTTAAATTATATCACCTAATTATATGCTATTCAACTTAAACACTGATTTGAAATTTAACAATTACTGTATATATTAAATTATAAAGAGAGGAAGCTGTGCTTCCTCCCTGTAGCTACCATCAAAATTCAGGTTCTATCAATCCATAATTTCCATCTCGTCTTTTATATACCACATTTACATCTCCTTGGTCAGCATCTCTATATACAAAAAAACTGTGACCCAGAAGTTCCATCTGAAGAACTGCTTCTTCTGATGACATAGGCTTTACTGCAAATTTTTTAGTTTTCACTATTTTATGTTCCTGGTGGTCAATTTCCTTTTCATCTGGTATAAATTGAAACCTTAAAGATTCAGAATTATTTCTTTTTAAAAGTTTCGTCTTTTGCTTTCTTATCTGTCCTTCCAATTTGTCTAAAACTAAATCAATTGAAGCATACATATCATCATTTTCTTCTTCTCCTCTTAGTATAACCCCTCCAAAAGGAATTGTAACTTCCACTCTCTGCCTGTTTTTTTGTACACTTAATGTAACATGAGCTTCTACATCAGGGTTGAAATACTTATCAATCTTAGATAACTTTTTCCTCACTGCATTTTTCAATGCATCTGTCAGCACTATGTTCTTTCCATTCACAGTTATTTTCATATTTCCAGCCCCTTCCTTATGATTATCCTTGGCATATACTTATGTAAAGGATATATTTCATAAAATTATTATTGATTATTAACTATATTTTAATACTGTTGCCCATAAATTACAATAGAGTTTAATGGTAAATTAACAAAAATTCAGTTTTATTGATATCCTAAAAATCACTTGATATTTCTACGATCCACCCTTGTGGAGCCTCTACATCTCCAAATTGAATACCATAAAGTGTATCATAAAGTTTTCTAGTTACAGGCCCTACTTCTGTTTCACTGTAGAATACATGAAGCTTATCTTTATACTCTATGCCTCCAATAGGAGTTATTACAGCTGCTGTACCACATGCTCCGGCTTCAGCAAACTCATCTATCTTATCTATGTAAACATCTCTTTCCTCAACCCGCATACCTAAATATTCCTTAGCTATATATAATAAAGAATATTTTGTAATACTAGGCAATATAGATGGTGACTTTGGTGTTACAAATTTATTATCTTTGGTAATTCCAAAAAAATTTGCTGCTCCTACTTCTTCTATTTTAGTATGGGTAGCAGGATCAAGGTATATACAATCTGCGAAACCTCTCTTAGCAGAATTTTCATGAGGAAGTAAGCTTGCAGCATAATTTCCTCCAACTTTTGCTGCTCCTGTGCCATAAGGTGCTGCTCTATCATAATCTGAAATCATAAAGTTAACAGGTGTAACTCCTCCTTTAAAATAAGGTCCTACCGGGCAACAGAATACACAAAATATATACTCTTCTGCAGGTTTAACCCCAATATTATCTCCCACTCCTATTATAAATGGTCTAATGTAAAGAGTAGCTCCTGTACCGTAAGGTGCAACATATTCTTCATTGGCTTTTGCAACCTGAACACATGCGCTAATAAATTTTCCTTCTGGTATTTCGGGCATTAATAAACGTCTACAGCTATTGTTTAGTCGCTTTGCATTTTGATCAGGTCTAAATAATTGTATTTTTCCATCTTTTCTACGATAACATTTCAATCCCTCAAAACATTGTTGTCCATAATGAAGCGCTGGTGAGCCTTCACTTATAGTAAGCATATTATCTTCTACTAGTTTTCCATCATCCCAGCTGCCATCTTTCCAAACAGAAATATATCTAAAATCTGTTTTGATATAATCAAATCCCAGCTCATTCCAATCAATATTTATAGTCTTACCCATATTATGTTAATCCTCCTTTAGATTTAAGATAATATTTTATACTGATATTTTAAAAAATATCCCTGTATTATTCATTAAAGTTTTTACTTAATTATAGTACTTTAATAAATAAAAGTATACACAACAACCTATTTATAATATGCAATTATACTCCAATAATATATAAAATTTAATTGTTTTTGACATTCCACTAAAATTATTATATATTAGTTTAGATAAAGTTGTATGGTACTTTGAATATTTTATGAAATATATTATGACAAAATTGTACAAAATAATTATTTTGTATAATAAGTAGTTGAGGAGAATAATTATGTCAAGAAATAATGAAACTAAAATTAAATATTTAACACAACAAGAAGCATATTCTCTTTTTAAAACAATTGAAAACACTTATACTTCTCATTCTCTCAGGGATTTAGTGATTTTTAGAATAGCTTATAGGTGCGGTTTAAGGGTTTCGGAAATTGCTTTATTAAAAATGCAAGATTACAATGCTTCAAAAGGTGAACTTTACTGCAGACGACTTAAAGGCAGCAATAACAACACCTTAAGATTAGATTCTAAAACCAAATATATTTTAGATAAATATATTGTTGAGAATAACATAACTTCAACTTCTCAGGTATTATTTTCAAGTCAAAAAAATAATCCAATTTCAAGACAGACTCTGGATTATCTTATGAAGAAATATTGCTCCATGGCTGGTATTGAAGACAAATCCAAACATCATTTTCATGCTTTAAAGCATACAACCGCTGTTCATCTTGCTGAGTCTGATATGGATATAAAGGAATTACAATGGTGGTTAGGTCATAAATCTGTTTCTAATACAGAAATATATTTTCAATTTACAACTAAGCAGCAGGATAGGATGTATGCAAAATTAGATGAAAAGAGTGAAATGGTATAATTTTATTAATTACTTCACTCTCTTTGTACAAATATAATAATACCTCATGAAATGTAGGGTTTTCTATTAAGATATAGAAATCCTACACTAATTAATGTTCGTTAACATTATTAACTAAATTTTCAAAAAATACAAATTTAATTAATTAATATAACACCATATTGTAACAGTATAAACATAGAATAATAAATATCAAATGATTCAGAGGTTCAGATGGAGTTTACTTACAAAGAATATTTTCTCCACCTGAATCTTGGGAGAACTTATCCAAGGGCACGCAACACTTATCCCGCACTTTGAAGAAATTGGGGGTTAGCTAATTCTAACATTTGGATAAAATATTACATAAATATGGGGTTTAATATGAATTTAAAAAATTATAGAGAAAATTATTTTGATAATTTAAAATTATTATTAATTACTCTGGTAGTAATTGGACATACCATAGAACCACTAATAAATTCACATCCAAACATTAAATTATTATATGTAGTTATATACTCTTTCCATATGCCTTTATTTGTTTTTATTTCAGGATATTTTTCAAAGGATATTAACAACGAAGAAAAATTATTTTCTAAAATCACCAATATTTTTGTACCTTATGTTATTTTTCAATTATTATATTCTCTATTTAACATTTACGTTTTAAAAGCAGAAAATTTTAAAATCACTTTAGTTTATCCTTATTGGATTACATGGTATCTTCTTTCTCTATTTATATGGAATCTTATATTACCTTATTTTTGTAAGGTTAAATATTCTATTATAATTTCACTTCTTATTTCTATATTATGTGGATATGATACTAACATTGGATATTATCTAAGTTTATCAAGAACTATAACATTTTTCCCTTATTTCCTAATGGGATACTTTACTGAAAAGCATCATATAACTATCATTAGACAGTATATTGCAAAAAAATACGCGTTTTTAACTTTACTGGCTATTTTCCCACTGTTATATTTAATAAATAATAAAATTAATTATAAATGGTTCTATGGAAGTCTTGCCTATTCACAATTAAATAGCTCTGTATATCCAAATTATATTATTGATATAACTTTATATATATTAGCTATACTTATATCCATTTGTATATTGACACTAGTTCCAAATAAAAAATTCTTCTTTACTCATTTAGGTTCTAGAAGTATGACCGTATATGTATTTCACGGTTTTATTATAAAATTATTGCTTAAATATAACTTTTTTCATTACATAGAATCTTTCAGAACAGAAATATTTATTATTATACTTTCATTTTTTATTGTTATAATTCTGTCTTCCAAGTATATCAATAAGATTGCCAGAGTAATAATTTATCCAAAAATATTAAAGCAAGCCACAAGATAGTATTAAATGGTGCTGTCGCATTAGCATAAAAAAATAAGTTAACGCGGCAGCGTTTTTTTAGTACTTTATAAGAAATTTCATGATGTTCTAAGAGCAAATAAGTTCAATAATTAAAAAATGGCCTACTTTAATAAGCCTTTTCTGATAAAGGTTTTTTAAACTCAAAAGTTTCTAAGATTTTAAAATTAGGCATTCTTTTCAAGTGCGAAAATATGAGTTCCGGTTCTACTGATTGAATTTTATTATGCAACTTATTTATATTATGTGCCATTGTCAATAGAATACTTTCAGACAAAACATTCCTTTTACCTTTGCTCAGAAATCTACGAAAACCCATATCTTGTTTTATCTCTCCAAAAGAACCTTCTACTTGAATACTTCGATTCATTCTTAGTTCACAACCTTCTTTACTTACAATTCTTTCAAGATTTTCTTTGCGAAGCATATTCAATAGCTTTGGAGTTTCAATATTTTTAGTTCTTTCTTCTAATGACAACTGCATATTTTCTTTGATATAGATATAATTTTCTTCACTCTCATAACCAGAACCTGCAGGTATTCATTTTTTGTGTATACTCTTTTAATTTATTAAGGTATTCTTCAAGTTTTTCAATAGACCGTTGAATTGGATTTTTTGGTTTACCAGAGCCATGCACAAATTCTATATTTTCTTTCTTTTTTAAGGCATAAAGTTTCTTGCGAAGTTTTTTTATATGCTTTATTTTTACTTTGTTTTTATACACAAATTTTAATCCATGTTTAGTATAACCTAATAGTGTACCAAAAAATAAATAAAACCTCTTCCACCGAGAATTTTACAGTCCTTTTATACACATAATATTTAAAAAATGTGATCTGGCAATATTAATGGGTATAAAAGAAGTGTAGAGGATGATTGAAAGAAAAACAAGAAATAATATTAAAACATTTAAGGGAAGGTAAACCTCAAAGACAAAGTTGTAGGGAAACAGGAATAGCCAGGGAAACAATCAGAAAATACACAAAGGCTTATGAAAAGAAACTTAGAGAACTTGAAATTGAAAAGAAGGAAATGCAAAGAGGCCTATATAAGGCAGGAGTATAAACCTGGAGATGTTGTAGAATTCGATTTTGGGATTGTAAAATTAGAAACAGAAGGGGGGGTATTGAGAGAATAGCATCTGGCTGTGTTTACATCAGCCTACAGCAATTACAGGTGGCAAGATTGTTTCCAAAGCAGGATACATTTTGTTTTCTGGAAGCCCATGCCTTATTTTTCAATCACATCAAGGTAGCTTATGGAACTTTAGTTTATGATAATACAAAAGTTGCAGTGAGAAGATTTATGGGATATAAAGAGAAAGAAGCCACAGAAACACTTTACCAGATTCCTTTTTAGGGACTGTGGTTAGATGCAAGATATATTCATCCAGAATATTAATTTACAATAATGGTGAAAAGATTGGTGCATAAGAAAATATCAGGCCTTAATAAATGGAGTGTAAATACAGAGCATCATATTATTTCAATAATCTTTTAAACTGATAAGGAGTTGATGCGAAAATTGATTCAAAATAAAAAATCCCTCATGAAAGAAATTAAAGATTATGCAGCTATATAATTTACACTAACAAATGATTATAAAAATTTTTCTTAATGACCTTACGCGCTATTTAAGAGTTTTTTCAAGATTAGCTATGTGTTATTACAAATTATATAGCTCGAGGTTAAATGCAGTAAAGACAGACATAATTAGCACTATTGATGAAGCCACTAAGAATACCATAAGCTATGAAGAATTCCTGTTTACGCTGCTGCAAAGAGAATAGATATCAGTCAATATAATTTGACTCAATTCAGGTTAAGGCTAGCTAATTTTCCGTATAAGAAGTACTTAGAAGATCTATCTATAAACGAGCTATCAGTGGATGCCAGGAATAAATTAAAATAGTTAATGGACCTTAAGTTCATAGAGAAAGGTCAAAATGTTATATTGTCTGGAAACCCTGGTACAGGGAAAACACATATGTCCATAGGCTTTGGAATAAAAGCATGTCTTGAGGGTTATAAGGTTTTTTTCACAACCGTGCCTTTATTTGTAACTCAACTGAAGGAATTACGTTCAACAAAAAGCTTGTGGGGCTACCAGAATAAATTGGCTAAGTATAATTTAGTGATACTTGATGAGTTCGGATATATTTCTTGTGATAAAGGAAGGGGCTAAACTGCTTCTTACGAACTTATCCATAAGAGCCAGAACAAAATCAACTATAATAACCACAATCTATCTTTTGACAGATAGTGTGAGATATTTATAGCTCCTGTAATGACGGCTGCCATAACTGATAGATTAACCCATAAGTCCTTTGTAATAAATATGAATGGAAATTCCTATAGATTGAAAGAAACTAAGGATTGGTTAAAGACCCTTGGTAATAATTAATGCTTGTCTGCGTGGAAGATTTTTTAATTGAATTTTGGTATATTTACTAAGTATAAAATACATATACTGGATTTTATGCTATTTATTCTTTCGTTTTTTCTCCTAAATCTGGTATAATAAAAATATGAGATTTAGTAAAGTACTGGCTCCATGGAACCAGATTCGTGATAGATAGTTGCAAGAATAGAGTAAACTTTGATAGTGCGCCTGATTATGGAGCGCTTACGTAAATTCTACAACTATTTCAATATAACAGTTAATAAATAAATGGAGGGGATCCTATGACTTTACAACAATTAAAGTACTTTATAGAAATTGCAAGCACACAAAAATTCACAACGGCTGCAAAAAATCTTTTTGTAGCGCAGTCTAGTCTAAGTTATGCTATCAGTGAATTGGAGCACGAACTCGGTGTACCGTTATTTGTCCGAAACCTTAATAAACCAGTTACCCTTACCGAGTATGGAGAGACATTTTTACCTTATGCAAAAAAAATCTTCAAGTTTCTTGAAGAGGGTGAATCTGAATTGAAAAATATGAAAGATCCTTTGACTGGAACCGTTAAAATGGGCTTTTTCTATTGCGTTGCCAACGAAGAAATTCCTCATATTTTTCGCAGATTATATGAAGACAATCCAAACTGCAATATTTTGCTGGACTTTGATGTTAACCAAGGTATCGGTACTATTGATGATCAGTTATTACTAGGCAAATATGATTTAATAATTGCCACTTCTGAATCTATCAAAGAATGTGGTAAATTGAAAATTGGTAGTCAACAACTTAAGTTAATTGTTGCAAATAATCATCCTCTGGCAGATAAGAAATCTGTAACACTGCATGATATACAAGATGAAAATATATTAGGAATAAATCCTAATTCTAATCTGGATACTTGGATTCGACATATGTATAATATGGAGGGACTAAAACCGGATATAACCTATTGCTCCAATTGGATGACTCAACTGGGTTATGTCGCGGTAAACAGAGGTGTTGCAATATCACCGAGTATGCCTATGTATAATCATTACACGGTTCATTTAGACCTTGACCATCCAATGATATGGAGAGACCTATACCTATTTTGGCCAAAAAACCGTAAGCTGACAAAAGCTGCTGAATTTGTGAAGGATTATATTATTGAATTAACAAAAATGGAATTTAAAACTAACACAAAATAAGCAATGCACACTAAACTGATTATTCACAGTATAGTATGCAATTGCTTTGTTTTTCATACCTAATCTTTCATCTGTTTGTTATAAATATATCACCTGGGTATCGATTCATTGCATTATAATATATTGTTCCGCAGCGTAGATACACTATGTAGGAATTTCTCGCTGTCAATACTCAATTCAATGAACTTCAGATACCTCTAAATACCAAGTAGCTTGTATGGATTATCTACAATCATTTTGCGTAAATCTTCTGGAGCAATACCATTCTTATATAAAGTATCAACAAATGCTTTTAATCCGTCTGGCGCCAATGGACTTTCACCATCAAAGTGGTCACTGCAAAGAATAAAACGGTCTGCACCATACTTTTCTACTAATGCTTTTATTTGTTCTAATTGTTTATCAACTGGCATATGACAATATTCGGGAATCATAATAAGGTGTGTAAATTCAACATATGCTCCTGTTGCTAGCGCTTTGTGGACTAGTTCCATAGGTGTCCCCTTACCCATAGCTAATGGATGTCCAAATACGGCTTTAGAAATGCCTAATTCCTGGCAGACTTCAAGGGTCTTAATCGCTTCTTCAGTACCCATATGTCCAGTAAACACACAGGCATCATGTTCTTTTATCAGTTGAAGGACTTTCATTGTTTTTTCACTGACATTTCCATTCTCATCATAAATAGATATTCCATCTTTCTCTTCTGTAAGCTCATGTGATGACTTAATATATTTCTGCATAAGGAAAAAAGCAACATTATTCCCTAAGTCATATTTAGAAGACCAGGTAGGCATATGAACGACCTTACAGCCTGTCTTCAAAGCTACTTCAACAGAAACAGGATCAATACCTCCATTGACCTGATTTAAAGTTATGCTGCCTAGTACGTTAACATCCGGAAAAACTCGGTCAAGGATTCTGGCTTTGCCAAGAGTAGGAAATGTATGAGATTTTAGCACAAGGCCTTTCATTCCATACTCTTTGGCTAAAGCAATGTTGTCGAAATCATCCCTAGCCGATATGAAATCTTCGCTAAACTCCGGATAAGTGTGTACGTGCATGTCAAATGCGCCTTCAAGAATTTGTTCAATAGTCATAATTATTTCCTCCATTTAATTTTATTAGCCATGCATTTGCTTGGTCTTAAATTTTTTTCTCAAATTTTTGGCGTAGTTCAAAATAAACTTAATGGTGCCTGTCCCATTAAAAAAAGACTA
>ENA-UOOI01000573-UOOI01000573.1-fermentation-metagenome-genome-assembly--contig:-NODE-573-length-46245-cov-66.533427_pt1 | contig 46245 bp, 38 predicted proteins | sample MGYA00245779_ERZ724027 | MGnify/ENA primary metagenome ERZ724027 (study PRJEB28704, sample SAMN03018318) | fermentation metagenome | biome: anthropogenic terrestrial biome; feature: soil; material...
AAATAGAAACGAAAACCGGCAGCCCGGGGCCGGAAAGGGGCGGATTGCCGATTTTGTCCTGCTTGTTATTCTTCCCCTGTAAAAACCTCATCCATGAGAAAGGCACCTAAAACAATCGCAGGCGTAAAAGGAAGTTAATTGCGGGTAAGGATACAGGCTTTCCATTTCTTCAAATTGCTGGACATCATCCAATGACATTCATTGCTCCACCCCTTGATAAATCAGGATTTCAAGAAATGAGAATAGTAAATTTCCTTTGGTTATCAGTTCAAAGTTAGGGCCGCACTCTCCCCGATAGATGCGTAATGCCTGCAATACCGCCATTTTATTGTGCCGCTCCGGCTGTACCTTGACAGCATATTCCGTGCCGTTGATGGTCATGTTTACAGTGTAGCTTGCTTCCAATGGCTCCGCATGGGCTTTCATCATCAGGGAATTATGAAGACTTTCAAATTGCTTTTCTTTTAGTTGCTGGATAATCATAAATTGCGCTTCCTTCCTTTAATATGGTCCGACATTGCTTGAAAGGATTTGCGGCGCATGATATAATATTTACGCTGCAGCTGCCTTTGGGCATCTGTCGGTTGGGGAAGTGGCGTATTACCTTGATGAGGGGGCGCCGCTTCCTTCATTTTTTGAGGTCATCCTTCAACTTCCTAATTCCTCGCCTTGCAGCTTCCATCTTGTTGACGTTTTCTTGTTCACAATAAGCATCTAAAATCTGTTTACATTCTTCGTCATACTTGACGGCCATTCTGTACGGCTTGGGATTGTCTGTCTTAGGGCCTCGTTTGCCCTTTTCCACATCACGCCTCCTAGCAAAATAGGGTCACCTCAATTATAAAATTAGGTGACCCTATTGTCAAGTGTATTATTATATTTTTCCCAAATATATCCGCTTACGCGGAATGTGAAATAAAATTTGCTCTTAATACGCCGCAGCGTATTTCATGTTACGCAGTAACATTTCATACCGCGCAGCGGGTATTTCACTTGACCGAAGGGCAAATTTCATTGAAAAAGCTCAGCCTTTCGGCTGAGCTTTTTCTGGCTGGGCTGGCAGGATTCGGAGGTTAATGACTCACTACCCGCGTTCCGCGGGAAAACCTTTTTTCCCAGTCGTCTTTTTCCTGCGCTTCCCTTTTGCGGCTTTTTCTGCAGGCCCTCGCCGCCGTTCCCAGCCAAAAGCAGCAACCCGGCCCTTCCCCGGGCCGGGTTGCTGCTTTTGGCTGGGCTGGCAGGATTCGGACCTGCGCGATGACGGAGTCAAAGTCCGTTGCCTTACCGCTTGGCTACAGCCCACCATGAGAAATGATCCCTAAATAGGAAACACGAGGCAAAAATTTGCATCTTTGCCTCGCACTTGAATTCAATGGGGTGGAAGATGGGATTCGAACCCACGGTCTCCAGTGCCACAAACTGGCGCTTTAACCAGCTAAGCTACATCCACCATGTGGCGCGCCAAAAGGGACTCGAACCCCTGGCCCACTGCTTAGAAGGCAGTTGCTCTATCCAGCTGAGCTATTGGCGCCAATGTCTTGTCTTGGAGCGGGTGATGGGAATCGAACCCACACGACCAGCTTGGAAGGCTGGAGTTCTACCACTGAACTACACCCGCATTAAAACGACGCTATAAATTATAGCATAACCCAAGACAAGATGTCAATAGGTGTTTGACAAACCTGAAAATCTTCCCGATTCTATAAAACTTCCAGCTTGATTTCCCCGTCCTCCGCGGTGACGGCGATCGCGGCCAGGTCCGTTTCGCCGCGGTCCACCACGATCGAAGCGATTTGATCCTCCACCCGGCGGCGGATCAGGCTGCGCAGGTCGCGCGCGCCGCTCTTCCCGCCGATCGCGTGCTCGGCAAGCCAGCGGGTCGCCTTTTCGTCATACGCGAAGCGGACGCCGCGCTCTTCGAGCGAGGAGGTGTACTCGTCGAGCATCAGCGCGGCGATCTTCTGGAAATCGTCCGCATCGAGCGGGCGGAACACGACAACCTCGTCGACACGGCTCAGAAATTCGGGGCGCAGGAAATCCGAGAGGGCCTTCATCGCCTTTTCGCGGCTCAGGTCCGCGTCGCTTTTGGCAAAGCCCAGCGCGGTGCCTTTCCGGTCGCTTCCCGCGTTTGAAGTCATGACGATCACGGTGTTCTCAAAATTGACGGTGCGACCGTGGGCGTCGGTGATCCTGCCTTCATCCAGAATCTGGAGCAGGATATTCATCACGTCGGGATGCGCCTTTTCGATTTCGTCGAACAGCAGCACGGAATACGGGCGGCGGCGCACCTTTTCGGTGACCTGCCCGGCCTCGTCGTATCCCACATAGCCGGGCGGCGAACCGATGATGCGCGAAACCGAGTGCTTTTCCATGAATTCGGACATATCCAGGCGGATCAGCGTTTCGGGCGTATCGAACAGCTCTTTCGAAAGCACCTTCACGAGCTCCGTCTTTCCCACGCCGGTGGGGCCGACGAAGATAAACGACGCCGGGCGGCGGCGGGGGCTGATCTGCACCCTGCTGCGGCGGATCGCGGCGGAAACGGCCGCGACGGCCTCTTTCTGGCCGATGATTTTGGAATTCAGGGTCCCCTCGAGGTCCTTGAGCTTCTTCAGCTCGCTTTCCTGCACGCGGCTCGCGGGGATGCCCGTCCACAGCTCGATGACGTGCGCCAGGTCCTCGTCCGTCACCTCGGCGGACAGCGCCTCCGGCGCAAGCTGGCGCGTTTTTTCGTCGAGCCGGGCGATATCCCAGCGAAGCTCGGCCAGCTTTTCATAGTCCGGCTCCACCCCTTCGGCGGTCATCTCGCTTTCGCGGTCGCGGAGCTTTTCCAGCTCGAACGTGGCGGCGTCGTACTCCTTCATCTTCTTGTTGCGCAGCGACGCGCAGGCGCAGGCCTCATCCAGAAGGTCGATCGCCTTGTCGGGCAGAAAGCGATCGTTGATGTACCGCTCCGAAAGGACGACCGTGCGGCGCAGGATGCGGTCCGGCACGTGAACGCGGTGGTACGACTCGTAATAATCCTTGACCCCGCCCAGGATGTCGGCCGTTTCCTTCACCGAAGGCTCCCCGACCGTCACGGGCTGGAACCGGCGCTCCAGCGCGGCGTCCTTTTCGATATATTTGCGGTATTCGGTGAACGTGGTGGCGCCGATCACCTGAATCTCCCCGCGGGAAAGCGCGGGCTTCAGGATATTGGCCGCGTTCATCGAGCCCTCGGCGTCGCCGGTGCCGACCAGGTTGTGCACCTCGTCGATGAACAGGATCACGTCGCCGTCGGCCTTCACCTCGTCGACCAAGCCCTTGATGCGGCTTTCAAACTGCCCCCGGAACTGGGTGCCCGCGACAAGCGCGGTCAGGTCCAGAAGCTGGATCTCCTTCTTTCTCAGCCGCGCGGGGACGTTCCCCTGCGCGATGCGCAGCGCCAGCCCCTCCGCGATCGCGGTTTTCCCGACGCCGGGCTCGCCGATCAGGCACGGATTGTTTTTCGTGCGGCGGCTCAGGATCTGGATCACGCGCTCGATCTCCCGCTCACGCCCCACGATCCGGTCGATCTCCCCGCGGCGGGCGCGTCCGGTCAGGTTGGTGCAGTAAGTATCGATATGCTTCCTTTTCGGTTTGCGGGCCTCCGTTTTGCGCCCCGCAGAGGTCTGGGTCGCGTCCCCGCCCTCCTGGTTCGGCTTGGTGTTGAAAATATTCTGAAGAAACGGGAACGTCGCGGCGCCGCCGGGCACAAAACCGTCCTCGTCTCCGCTTTCCATCATTTCGTTGAGCTGATCCTCCATCGTTTCCAGCTGGTCCTCCGTAATCCCCATGCGGTCCATCAGGTCGTTGACCGGTTTGATCCCCATCTCCCTGGCGCATTTCAGGCAATAGCCCTTTGTGTCTTTCGCATCGGCGCTGGACGCCAGAAAAACCACAGCCGGCCGTTTATGGCATCTTGAACATAACATCGCAATTTTTCTTTTCTCCGCTGCCGTAGCGGGTTCTGGTAGAAACTGCCCTGCGGCTAAATTGGGGCATAACAGGCGCCTAGCCCTTTTTCCGGGGGAAGGTGCGCTTGGCTTTCAGCTCCAGATCGATCCTGTCCCTGGGATCGTCGGAATGGAGCGTCTGCCGGTAAATTTGAAAATATCGGATAAAAGCGTACACCATCATTCCCACCGTAAGGGAAAGAAGCGTAATGGTCAGCGCAAGGCTTTCGTAGTTCCAGATTCCCTTCAGCGCATAAATCACCGTAAAGGAACCGTAGAACATGGCGGTCGCCACCTTGCCGTACCATTTCGCGGCGCACGGACGTTTTTTCTTTTTAATCAGCACACAGCCCGCGATGATCATGGTGCTCTCTTTGACGATGAACACCGCCAGCAGCGGGATCAGCATCGGCTGCCGCACCGCCATGCAGAAAGCCACCGTCGCCTGTGTCAGCTTGTCGGCCAGCGGGTCCAGCATCTGGCCCAGCACCGTAATCTGGTCGAACTTCCGCGCGATCATTCCGTCGAACAGATCGCTCAGGCCCGAAACCGCCAGCACCACGCCCGCTTCCCGATACCGTTCGCCGATAAAATAAAAGACGAACGCCGGAATCAACAGGATCCGCAGCAGCGTCAGCGCATTCGGCACCGTAATATTTTTGTTGATCTCCTTCATTTTCCCTCTCCAATCCGTGGAGTCTCATTCATTATTCCTCAGAGAGCATGGAATAAACCGGACTATTCCGATAAATCGTCTGATACACAATGGAATCGTCAAGCTGTTTCCGGGTGATCCCGAACAAGCCGTCCTTTGTCATCGGCAGCGCAAGCTGAAGCAGAAGGCAGAGGAGCACGGCGACGGCGCCGCCCGTACAGAGCCCGAACACGCCGCCCAAAACCGTGTTGATCTGGCGCAGGATGGGGAGATGGAATACCGCGCTCACCGCCCGGATGACCACGCGCACCAGCATCATGAACACACAGAAAAGCACGATGGTGAGGACAAGGCGGGAGAACCCGATCACCGCGGGCGAAAGCAGGTCCGCCATTTTCGGCGCCGCGGACTGGATCGTTCCGCTGAACACATCCGAAAGGCTATCCTCTGTCATCCCGCGGTAGCGAAGCGGGTCGACAATCAGGGCCGGAAGCCCTTTCAGCACCGCGCCGGCCCGGCCGGCGGCGGTTTTTTCCGCCGATTCGGTCAGGATCGAGGTGATGCGTTTCACCAGCATGCCGCGCAGCACGTCCCGGTACAGAAGCTGCGACAGCATCTGCCCGAAGTACGACGCCGCAACGGTCGCCGCAAGATACCCCACGAACCCGAGCAGGGAGCGGACCAGCCCCTTCTGCAGGCCGACCAGCGTACACAAAAAAATCACCGCAATCAGGATGATGTCAACCATATTCATGTTTTGCCTCCGTTTCTCCCGCCGCCCCGTGCGGAAAGCGGCACACTGCCGGCCGGGAGTGCGCAGGCATCCATACGTTTTTGGATGCAGGGACATTATTTTAAATATACCATAAAGAAAACATCAGCACAAGGTTCAGAAAAATAATAATCTGTAAATATTCACGCTCCGCCCGAGCGGAACGTGACAAGCCGTATTTCGCTGACCCCGAGAACGTAAGCAGAGCTTTCGTCGTGGAGGGCCAGCGCCCTGGCGTCGCTGCCCGCGCTGCACGAGCCGCGCGCCGCCCCCGTGGAAGCGTCATAAGCACAGGTTGTTCCATCGTTTGTCAGCACGGCGGCGGTATTCCCGTAAAACGCCACGGCCTTCGCCCGGTGCTTCAGCGGGATGGCGGCCGTCTGCCGGCCGGAGGAATCGAGCAGCACCAGGCTGCCGGACGACGCGTTGGCATAGGGGATCAGCGCGAGCGCCGTCCGGCCGTTGTCGCTGGCCGCGGTGAGAAGCGGCCGGCCCTTGTAATCGTAGTCGGTCTTGCCGCCATCCTCGCGGATCACGCTGGTCAGCCGGTCGCCCACCGCCACGATGCTGCCGTTTTCCCCGTAGCTGAGCGACAGCATCAGGTTTTCCGGGTAAGTCAGGATTTTCACCGGCTTCGGATTGCCGAAATCGAACAGGTAGACCGCCGAGACCATCCCCCCCTGCGAGGCGGAGACCGCCGCCACGGCGGCGCGCGTCCCGCTGCGGTTCAGGGCCACCTGGGTGACGTAATAATCGGAAAAATCATAGACGTACTGGGGCGCGCCGCTGCTCAGATAAACGGTCAGGCGCGAGGCGTATCCCTTGTTTTCCGTCGCGAGGGCGTACCGCCCGTTGGGCGCGAGCGCGCCCGCCTGGATATTTTCATCCGTGCTTCCCTTCCGCAGGGTTTTGGAGTATCCCTCGATCTGGTACCCCTTCCCGCCCAGATTGTAGATCATCACCCGCGAGCCGGCGGTGCGCATCACCGGATTGGAAAAGCTGTGCTGGCGGCGGACCAGCTCCTTCGCGGTGGAATTCAGGATCGTGAGCGCGGTGTCGCTCACGATCACGGCGTTTTTGTCCTGCGAGGAAAAATTCCCCGCCAGCACGACGCGTCCGTTGCTCACCGGGGACGGAAATCCGTCGCCGACACCGATGCCGACCACGCGGGACTGGATCCATTCGGAAAGATTGGCGGGCGTCAGATTCCCGCGGTTGAACCAGATCAAAAGCCCGAAGACGGAGACGATCAGGATCAGGGCGACGCGGTAAACCCAGCCCGGAACCTGCGGGAACCACATCCTCTCCCGCGGCGCGCGCGCATGGGGATGCTCCCGGGCCGCATTCTCATCCCGGTCCATCTCGTCATCCGCATACCTTTTTCCCCTCGGCTTCCGCGTCATTCCATCACTTCCCCTTCATAAAAAACACGGTTCAGATAAAGGCCGCAGGCGGGCGCGGTCGGCCCCGCCGCCCGGCGGTCGCGCCTCTCGATCACGTCCGCCACATCCCCGGGCGAAAGCTTGCCCTGCGCCACGCGCAGAAGCGTCCCGACCATGATGCGGACCATATTGTAAAGGAATCCGTCCGCCGCGACGGTAAACAGCACCAGGTCGCCGTCGCGCGAAACCCGCGCGCTGCTGACGGTGCGCACCATGCTGCCGCGGTCGCGCGCGTCGAGCGTGCAGAACGAGGTGAAGTCGTGCGTGCCCACAAAACACGCGGCCGCCCGGCCGAGCTTCTCCTCGTCGAGCGGATACCAGTAATGGAGGGCGTAACCGTTCAAAAACGGATTGCGCACGGGCGAATTCCAGATTTTATAGACGTATTCCTTGCCGCGGCAGGAGTACCTGGCGTGAAATTCCGGCGGCACCTCGCGGCAGGAAAGCACCGCGATATCCGGCGGAAGATAGTGGTTCATCGCGCCCACCAGCCGCGCGCAGGGGATTTCCCGCCCGACTTTGGCGCTGATGCAGAAGCGCAGGGCGTGCACCCCGGTGTCGGTGCGGCTGCATCCCTTCAGGTCGGGGGCGGCCCCCAGCACCCTCGCGAGCGCCTCCTGAAAAACCTGCTGGACCGACAGGGCGTTCTGCTGGATCTGCCAGCCGTGATAGTTCCTGCCGTCGTAGCAGATGGTAAAAAGCAGATTCCTCATGCGAACCTCCGGCCTCAGCCGAAAACGCTGGGCAGCAGCGCCGCGCACAGCACGACGCCCAGGCACACCGCCGAGGAAAACGCGATGGCGGCCCCGTCCAGGCGGGTCATGTGCAGGCTTTTCATTTTGGTGCGCCCCTCGCCGCCGCGGTAGCAGCGGCATTCCATCGCCATGGCCAGCTCGTATGCGCGCCGGAACGACGAGACGAACAGCGGGATCAGGATCGGGATCAGCGCGCGGATCCGCTGGGTGAAGCCGCCGCTTTCCAGGTCGGCGCCGCGCGCCTTCTGCGCGCTCATGATCTTGTCGGTCTCCTCCAGCAGCGTCGGCACAAAGCGCAAAGCGATCGTCATCATCATCGCGATCTCATGCACCTTGATATGGAAGAATTTCAGCGGCTTCATGATCCGCTCCAGCGCGTCGGTCAGGTCGGTGGGCGACGTGGTGAAGGTAAGCACCGAGCTGAACAGGATCAGGCTGATGATGCGCACGGCGATGAACACGCTGTTGACGACGCCGCCCGTGCGGATCTGCATAAAGCCGATCTGAAGCAGCAGCCGGCCGCCGCCGTAAAACAGATTCAGAACGGAAGTGAGCAGCACCACAAAGACGACCGCCTTCAGGCTTTTCAGGTACTGCCGCGCCGGCACGCCGGAAAGCCCGATGGAGACCGCCGCCAGCAGCACCATCAGGCCGAGGGAGGGAAAATTGTTTGCGATAAAAATAAAGAGGATGAAAAGGAACGTCAGGGCGATCTTCACGCGCGCATCCATGCGGTGCAGCACCGACTTCCCGGGCAGGAACTGCCCGAGCGTGATATCTGAAATCAACGGATGCACCCCCTTTTCCGAAGCAGCGGGATCAAATCGTCCAGCGCCTGATCCACCGTCAGGACGCCCGCGTTCACGGGATATCCTTTTTCCCGCAGCAGGCTCATGATCTTTGTGATCTGCGGCACGCGCAGGCCCATGCTTTCCAGCTCCGCCCGGCGGGAGAACACGCGGTCGATCCGGTCGAGCATCACGGCCTTTCCGGAATTCATCACCAGAGCCCGGTCCGCGACGCGCGCGATATCCTCCATGCTGTGCGAAACGAGGATCACGGTGTTGTGCCGCCGCCTGTGATAGGAGACGATCTGATCCAGCAGCTGGTCGCGCCCCTGCGGGTCCAGCCCGGCGGTCGGCTCGTCCAGAATCAGCACGTCTGGGTCCATCGCAATCACGCCCGCGATCGCGGCGCGCCGTTTCTCCCCGCCGGAAAGCTCGAACGGCGATTTGTCGAGAAGCTCTGGCTTCAGGCCGGTAAACTCCGCCGCCGAAGCCACGCGCTTTGCGATCTCCTCTTCGGAAAGCTCCATGTTGCGCGGCCCGAAGGAGATATCCTGCCGGACGGTTTCCTCAAAAAGCTGATGCTCCGGATACTGGAACACCATGCCGACCCGGAAGCGCACCGCGCGGATCTTGCGCGGCTCGTCCCAGATATCCTTTCCGTCGAGCAGCACCTGTCCCGACGCGGGGCGCAGAAGGCCGTTGAACTGCTGGATCAGGGTGGATTTTCCGGACCCCGTGTGGCCGATCACCCCCAAAAACTCGCCCCGGCGGATCGAGACGCTCACCCCGTCCACCGCCGTTTTCTGGAACGGCGTGTCTTTTCCATATAAATACGTTAAATCTCTTGTCTCCAAAATGATTTCGGACATCCTGTCAGTTTCCTCCGTTTGCGGTCATCTCTTCAGCAGAAGCTCCAGGGCGGCGACGCATTCCTGCTCGTTCAGCACGCCGTCCGGCAGCGGGCACCCGTCGGCCTTCAGGCGGTAAATCAGCTCGGTCGCCTGCGGCACGTCAAGGCTGTGGCGCTTCAGAAGCTCCACCTGAGAGAACACCTCGCGCGGGGTCCCGTCGGTCAGGATCCGCCCGCTGTCCATCACCACCACGCGGTCCGCCAGAACCGCCTCATCCATATAATGCGTGATGAGGACGACCGTCATCCCCTTTTCGCGGTTCAGCCGCTGCACCGTGCCGAGCACCTCGGTGCGGCCGCGCGGGTCCAGCATGGCGGTGGGCTCGTCCAGCACCAGACAGTCCGGCAGCATCGCAATAATCCCCGCGATGGCGATGCGCTGCTTCTGCCCGCCGGAAAGCTTATAGGAAGCGTGGGTGCGGAACTCGTACATGTCCACCGCCTTCAGCGCGTCGTCCACGCGGCGGCGGATTTCGGCGGGCGGCACGCCCAGATTTTCGGGGCCGAACGCCACATCCTCCTCCACGATGCTGGCGACCAGCTGATTGTCGGGGTTCTGAAGCACCAGCCCCACCCTGCGGCGGATCTCGTATTTCAGGCTCTCATCCGAAGTGTCCATGCCGTCCACATACACTTTTCCGGAGCTCGGCAGCAGCATGGCGTTGAAATGCTTCGCGAGGGTGGATTTTCCGGATCCGTTGTGCCCCAGAAGCGCGACGAACTGCCCCTTTTTGATTCCCAGCGTCACGTCGGAAAGGACTTCCTTCGGCGCGTCCCCCTCGTCCGGCTCATAAGAAAACGTCACATGGTCCGCTTGTAGATATTCCATAGCTGCTCCTAAATCAGAATTGATTGAATCCAATTGAATCTCCGCTCTGCCAGACGGCGGTGCTTCCGCACGGAAGCACCAGCCCGCTCTGCGTGACCGGCAGGCCGATTTCGTCGGCGGCCACCGAGCCGCCGTGCTTTTTCCGCACCAGAATTCCCAGCAGGTACGCCATCACCGAAGGGGAAAGCCCCGCCGTATAGGAATTGAGCAGAAAAAACAGCGGATGCTCCGAAAGCAGGGGCCCGCAGAGCTCCACCAGCGGGTAAAGCTCCTCTTCCAGCTTCCACACCTCGCCGCCCGGGCCGCGCCCGTAGGAGGGCGGGTCCATGATGATGCCGTCGTACACGTTTCCGCGGCGCCGCTCGCGGCGGACGAACTTCACGCAGTCGTCCACCAGCCAGCGCACCGGGCGGTCCGCAAGCCCGCAGGCCGCGGCGTTTTCCTTCGCCCAGGCCACCATCCCCCTGGACGCGTCCACATGGCAAACGGAAGCGCCCGCGAGGGCGCAGGCCAGCGTCGCCGCGCCCGTGTAGCCGAACAGGTTCAGCACCCGCACCGGGCGCTTCGCGGACCGGATCTTCTCCATCGCGAAATCCCAGTTCACGGCCTGCTCCGGAAAAATTCCGGTATGCTTAAAGCCCATGGTCTTAAGCTGAAACGTCAGCTCGCCGTAATGAATCCTCCACATCGGGGGCACAGGCCGGTTTTCCCGCCAGTGCCCGCCGCCGCTGGCGGAGCGCAAATAGTGCGCGTCCGCCTTTTTCCAAAGCGGGTTTTCCCGCGGCGTTTTCCAGATGATCTGCGGGTCGGGGCGGATCAGGACAACGCTGCCCCACCGTTCCAGGCGCTCGCCGTCCGACGTGTCGATCAGCTCGTATTCCTTCCATTTTGCCGTTCTCAATCCTGTTTCCTTCCTTATGCAAGCCTGCGGCGGATGACATCCGCCACGCCGTCGGCCACCGACTGGATCAGGCTGTGGTCGCGCCCCTCCACCATCACGCGCAGAAGCGGCTCCGTACCCGAGGGCCGCACCACGATGCGCCCGTCGCCGCCCAGTTTTTTCTCGGCCGCCCCGACCGCCGCGGTCACCTCCGGATCGGCGGAAAAGCGGAGCTTGCCCTCGCTGCCGACCTGCACGTTGACCAGCACCTGCGGGAAACGGGTCATCAGCGTGGCGAGGCTGGAAAGCTTCGCGCTGCGCCGGCGCAGGATGGAAAGAAGCTGCGCGCCCGTCAGTTGGCCGTCGCCGGTGGTGGCGTAGTCGAGGAAGATCAGGTGGCCGCTCTGCTCGCCGCCGAAATTGTACTGCTCCCGAAGCATCTTTTCCAGCACATAGCGGTCGCCCACCTTGGTGGCGGCGAACCGGATGCCGTTGTCCTCGCAGAAGCGCTGAAAGCCCATGTTCGTCATGATCGTGCCGACCACCGCGTTTTTCGCAAGCTTTCCGCGGGATTTCATATCCATCGCGCAGATCGCCATCAGAAAGTCTCCGTCCACAAGGCGCCCTTTTTCATCCACCGCCAGGCAGCGGTCCGCGTCGCCGTCGAACGCCAGCCCGGCATCCAGATGGTTTTCGCGCACGAATTTCATCAGGCTCTCGATATGGGTGGAGCCGCAGCAGTCGTTGATATTGACGCCGTTCGGCCGGCTGGAGATCATATGGCACTGTGCCCCGAGCTCGCTGAACAAAAGCTCCGCCGTGCGGGACGCGGAGCCGTTCGCGCAGTCCAGCCCGATACTCAGGCCCCGAAGCGCGTTTTCGGGCACGGTGGATTCGATGTGGTCGATATAGTCGCGCACGGCCGAAACCGCCGTGCTCACCGAGCCGACGTCTCCGCCGGTGGGATACTCCGGCTCTTCCGCATGGTCGAGCACGATCGCCTCGATCTGTTCCTCCAGCGCGTCGGGCAGCTTGTAGCCCGTGCTGCTGAAGATTTTGATCCCGTTGAATTCACAGGGATTGTGGGACGCGGAGATCATCACGCCCGCATCCGCGCCGTATTTCCCGATGAGATAGGCCACGGCGGGCGTCGGGACGACCCCGAGCCGCAGGACATCCGCGCCGACGCTGCACAGCCCCGCGATCAGGGCGTTTTCCAGCATATCCGACGAAACGCGCGTGTCCTTTCCGATCAGGATCTTCGGATGCCTGTGCCCGCCCTTCGTCAGCACCATGGCGGCCGCGCGGCCGATGTTCATCGAGAGTTCGCAGGTCAGGTCGCTGTTGGCAACGCCCCGGGCGCCGTCCGTACCAAAAAGTCTTCCCATTTTATACACTCCTAAATTTCAAGGCTTATTTCCAGCGATTAAAAAAGCTTCTGCTGTCCGCTGATGCCGGGCTCGTTTCCCGGCGGGTCGATGCCGAGGTGCCGGTACGCCGCCCGCGTCGCGCAGCGTCCGCGCGGGGTGCGGCTGAGAAAGCCGATCTGCATCAGATACGGCTCGTAAACATCCTCTATGGTGACGGCCTCTTCCCCCACCGCCGCGGCCAGCGTTTCCAGCCCCACGGGGCCGCCGTTGTAATAACGGATCAGCGCCTTCAAAATGCGGCGGTCGTTCGCGTCAAGGCCGAGTTCATCCACTTCCAGCCGATCGAGCGCAAGCTTTGCGGTGCTGCTTGTGATAACGCCGTCGCTGATGACCTGTGCGAAATCGCGCACCCGTTTGAGCAGCCGGTTTGCGACGCGCGGCGTCCCGCGCGAGCGCGACGCGATTTCCAGCGCGCCGTCCGCCTCGATCGCGATCTTCAAAATCCCGGCGCTTCGCCGCACGATGGCGGAAAGCTCCTGTGGGGAATACAGCTCCAGCCGCAGCACCACCCCAAAACGGTCGCGCAGCGGCGCCGAAAGCTGCCCCGCGCGCGTGGTTGCGCCCACCAGCGTAAAATGCGGCAGGGGCAGATGATAGGAAGCCGCCATCTGCCCTTTCCCCGTAATGATATCGAGCGCGTAATCCTCCATGGCGGGGTAAAGGATCTCCTCCACGCTGCGCGAAAGGCGGTGGACTTCGTCGATGAACAGCACGTCGCCGGGGTTCAGGTTGGTCAGGATCGCCGCGAGGTCCCCCGGCTTTTCGACGGCCGGGCCCGACGTGATGCGCAGCCCGACGTTCAGCTCGTTCGCGATGATGCCCGCGAGCGTCGTCTTCCCGAGGCCGGGCGGCCCGTACAAAAGCACGTGGTCCAGCGTTTCGCCGCGCTGCTTCGCCGCCTCGATGAAGACGGAAAGGTTTTCCTTCACCTTCTGCTGGCCGATGTATTCGGAAAGCGCGCGCGGCCGCAGGGGATTTTCCACCTCCGCGTCCTCGGGGGAATAATCCGGCGCCACCACGCGGTTTTCCAGATCCAGATCGGAATCGGAATTCACGTCTTACCGCCCCCTCCCATGGATTTCAGGGAGAGGCGGATAAGCTCTTCGACCGGAAGGGAGCTGTCGAACCGGCCCACGATGGCGGCGGCCTCGGTGGCGGACCAGCCGAGCACGGCGAGCGCGCTCACGGCGTTCTCCGCGTTCCCGGCGGCCGTCGGGATCCCCTGTATTCCGCCGGTCACGGCGGAGCCTCCCGCTTTTTTCACTTTATCCTTCAGCTCCAGCGCGATGCGCTGGGCAAGCTTCGGCCCCACTCCGTTCGCGCGGGAAAGGGTCCGGCTGTCGCCGGACGCCACCGCGACCGCCACCTGCTCGGGCGTCAGCTCGGACAAAATCGCGAGGCCCACTCTGGGCCCCACCCCGCTGACCCCGGTCAGCATTTTGAAGCAGTTGAGCTCCGTCACCGTGAGAAAGCCGAACAGGTCGAGCGCATCCTCGCGCACGTTCAGGTGAGTGTAAAGCCTGATTTTTTCCCCGATCTTCGGCAGCCCGCGCTGCGTGTTCCGGGAAGTCAGGCACTTGAAGCCGACCCCGCCGCACTCCACGACGGCGACGGATGGCTCCGTATGAATTAAAGTTCCCGTTAAGCTGTAAAACATTTATGTGATTCCTCCCGCCAGCATCGCGCGGCGCAGCGCCGACCCCGCCGCCTGCCCGTGGCAGATCGCCATGGCCAGCGCGTCGGCGGTGTCGTCCGGCTTCGGCATTTCGGCAAGACAAAGGAGCCGGCGGGTCATCTCCATCACCTGCGGCTTCTTCGCCTGTCCGTATCCGGTCACCGCCTGTTTCACCTGAAGCGGCGTATATTCGTAAATGGCCGTGCCGGCCCGCCGCGCGGCAAGCAGGATGACCCCCCGCGCTTCCGCCACGCCGATCGCCGTGGTTTTGTTGTTCTTAAAATAAAGCTTTTCAATGGAGACCGCATCCGGCCTGCAGTGGGCGATCACCGCCGAAATCGTGTCGTAGATGCTGAGCAGCCGGTCCTCGAAAGGCTCGCCCGCCTTGGTGACGACCGCGCCGTACTCCAGCGGCTGGTAACGGCTGCCGCGCACGCGCACCGCGCCGTATCCCACAATCGCGTATCCCGGGTCTATCCCTAAAATCACCATGATACCGCTCCGTTTCCGCCCGTGCTCCTTTTTCGAATCGTTCTATTATACCATGATAATAAGCAATGGGCTCTTTACCGCGGCAAAATTTTTAACCATAACAAAGCTCATCATGGTTCAATGTTCTCTCAGGCGTCGGAAGCTTTGCTTCCGCTTACGCCGTGAGGTCATTATACCATGATTGCAAAGCAGAAAGCTGTCTTGTGCGGCGACGCTTTCCGAACACGCAAAGCTCATCATGGTTCAATGTTCTCTCAGGCGTCGGAAGCTTTGCTTCTGCTTACGCCGTGAGGTCATTATATCATATATTTCCGGAAGAGGAAAGGGGTTCGCGGCGCATCCCCGCGCCGTCTTTTCGCTTTTCCGGGCCGGGCGCAAATTTTCCGCGCTTCTCTTTCAGAAATTTCCTTTTCCCCGCGGCCCCGTTTGAAAAATCAACGCTTTTTTCTTCTTCAGACAAGGCCCGGGCCTTTTCGTATAAAACATCGGAACGGCGGCAAAAATAGGGGCATGCAGAAGGAGGGAAAAGACATGACCCGAAAAAGAAAGATTCAGGTGATCACCCTGACGGCGGCCGTAATCCTGATTCTGGGCGGAACGACGGCCAGCGGGTATCTGCTGGCGGCCAAATACCGGACGAATCTCGAGTACAGCTACCGGCGCGCCCTGAGCGACCTGGGCGACTACGTTTCCGGCATGGAAACGACGCTGAACAAAGCGGTTTACGCGAACACCGCCCCGCAGCAGAACGGCATCGCCGCACGCCTGATGCGCGATTCCAGCGGGGCCAAAGCGGCCCTTTCGGCGCTCCCCCTGAAAGGGGACGAATTCGACAATATGAGCAAATTCATCGCGCAGGTGGGCGATTTTTCCACAGCGCTCTGCAATAAAGTGAGCTCGGGCGGAAAAATCAGCACGGATGAGTTCAAAACGATCCGCGGCCTGGGCGAATACGCGAAAAACCTGGAGCAGGGGCTCTCGGATGTGCAGCAGGAGTTCAGCGACGGAACCGTCAGGATCGGGGAGACCGAATCGCTCGTCAAGAACATGAAATCCACCCAGCCGGTTTTCAGCGACCGGATGGAAACGGTCGCGAAGGACTTTGAGAATTATCCGAAGCTGATCTACGACGGGCCGTTTTCCGACCACGTCGGCCAGAAAACGCCGAAGCTGACCGAGGGCAAGGCCGAGGTGAAGCAGGGCAACGCCCAGAACACCGCGGCTCAGTTCCTCGGGGTGAAGGAATCCGGCCTGAAGCACGCCGGCGACACGGGCGGCGGCCTGCCGACCTACAACTTCACCTCCGGCGACATCTGGATCTCCGTCACGAAAAAAGCGGGGTTCCCCGTGAAGCTGACGGACCCCAGACAGATCGGTGAAGCAAAGCTGGGGTATCAGGATGCGCTTCAAAAATCCAAGGAATTTCTGAACGCGCACAACCTGCCCGATATGAAGGAAAGCTATTACGTGATCCACGACGGGAAATGCACGATCAACTACGCCTGTACGAAGGACGGCGTCGTCTATTACCCCGACCTGATCAAGGTCTCCGTCGCGCTCGACAACGGCGGCATTGTGGATTTCGACGCGACGGGCTATGTGATGAACCATGTCGGCCGGAAGAAGCCGGAGGTGAAGCTGACGCAGGCCGAGGCCCAGAAAAGCGTAAGCCCTTACCTGACGGTAAAAAAAGGGGAGCTGGCAGTCATACCAACCCCCGGGCTTACCGAAGTGACCTGCTATGAGTTCCTGTGCGAAAGCAAGGTGGAGAAGAATCAGCAGGTGCTGGTTTATATCGACGCCGCGACCGGCTACGAGCAGGATATCCTGATCCTCCTCTTCTCGGACGACGGGGTGCTGACAAAATGAGCCTACTCTTTTCCGCCGGATGCCGGGCCAGAAGGGGAATCGCCGCCGCCCGGCTCGTCGTTCTCAGCTTTCTGCTTCAGGCCGAGCGCCTTGCGTTTCTTGGCCCGCACAAGACGCCTGAAAAATAGGATGGCCGCGATCACCGCCGCCGCGAGAACCAGAATCGGCAGGCCGCCCAAAACGAACACCAAAAGCCCCTCGCCCGCCTCGGCGATCACGCGGAGCGACCGCCGGAACTGGAACGAGATTTTTTCCCCCAGCGTGACGGGCGTCTTGTCGATCAGGGTGGACTTCGCGACCTCGCGCAGGTCGACCGTGACGGTGGCGTAGCTGATGAGGGAATCGTACTGGCGCAGCGCGCCGGTCATCTGCTCGATCTGGTACACCACGTCGGCAAGGGCCTTTTCAAGCTCCACGACGTCGGACATCTTATCGGCCTTCTTCATCAGCTCCAGCAGGCGTTCCTGCTGTGCTTTCAGGCTTTTCAGGCGCGACTCGGCGTCGTAATACTGCTCGGTCACGTTTTCGCTGGAGGTCGCGACATTCAGGACCGCCCCGATTTTGGATGCGCCGGCCTTCCATTTGGAAAGGTTCTGCTGCGGCAGTCGCAGAACGTAATGCGCGCTGCGCATCGTGTTTTTGTTCAGCGCGCCGTCCCCGTCGATCGCGGATTCCTGCACATAGCCCCCGAGCCCGGTGCAGAGCGACTGGATCCCGGCGACGGATTCGTCAAATTTCAGCGTTTCGATCTGGTAGGTAAGGCGCTCGATGATCTTCTGCTCGGACAGCGCCTTCTGAAGGCCGCCGCTCAAAGCGGATCCATCCGCTTTCGACCCGGATGCCGCGGAGGCGGCCTCCGCCGTTTTCTGGGCCGCTCCGGCGGCCGTATCCCTGGCGATCTGGCCCACCGCCGCATTCGCGCCGCTTTTTCCTGCCGAGGAAGCGGAGCATGCGGCAAGGACAAGGGAAAACGCAGCCGCTGCGGCAATCGCCGCGGCAAAAAACCTGTGCTTTTTTCTTTGGTTCAAGGCTGGCAGCTCCTTTCGCGGGGAATCCCCCACAGAGCCCCGGCGGTTTTCCGCCGGGGCACCTTTTTTTCCGCGTGCAGCCGGCGGCCGCACCGTTTTTTTCATTATATCAAACCGCCGCCCCGAAATCCAGTAACAACCCGGTAACCATTCTATCAAAACCGATTCCTTTTTCCGTCTCTGCCGCACGGCCCGCGACGCGCTTACAGGCTGGGTCGTGGTTGACCCGCAAAAAACGGGGCATCCGTCACCATTCGGCACGGCTGCCCCGCTTGTTATCAGGAAGGGATGGCGGGATCTTCCCGCTGAAGCTGCTGTCCGCCGCCGTCCGGGTGGGCGGGAAAAATCATTTCGACGCTGAGCCCGTATCCGTACTCGTTGGTGATGTGAAAGGAGCTTTTCCCGGGATAGAGCAGCTCCAGCCGTTCCTTGATGTTCCGAATGCCGATCCGGGTGCTGCTCTTCCGGGGCGCGGAATCGTTCATGATCTGGCGGAACAGCTCCGGTTCGATTCCGTCCCCGTTGTCGATGATCTCACAGTGCAGACACCCCCCTTTCTGTTTGTCCATTGTGAGGAACAGAAGGATCTTCCCTCTTTTGCTGTTTTGGAACCCGTGGAAAAACGCGTTTTCCACCAGGGGCTGCAGCAGCAGGTTGGGGATTTCACAGGAGAAGGCCTCCGGCTCGGCATGGATTTTCAGGACGACCTGATAGCCGTAGCGCGGCTCGATGATGTTGGCGTAATAGCGGATGTTTTCGATCTCCTTTTCCACCGGAATGAACGTCTGGTCACAGTGCAGGGTGCTGCGGAGCAGCTCCACCAGCGAATCCATGCTCTGGATCGCCAGATCCTTTTCGTTCTGGATGATCAGGTGCTTGACGCTCCCCAAAGTATTGTATAGAAAATGGGGGTTGATCTGCATCTGCAGCAGATCCTGTTCATACCGGCGGATCTTCTCGTTTTTCTCCGCCAGCCGGTCCAGGTAGTCGCTTGTGTTCTTCACCATGTGATTGTAAGAGGCCAGCAGGGGCGACAGCTCTGTGACGGCGGTTTCATCCACGGGGGTGGGCGGCCCGGTGCTGCTCTTCATATGGTCGGAAAGGTGATGAAGGGGGCTGAGCACCTTTTTGATGACTTTGGCGAGAACGACGATCAGCGAAAGATAGATGAGGAGCCACAGGAACAGGACGACCCTCTGGGCGTGATGAAACTCGCCGAGCAGAACCGGCAGGTTCATTTCCGCCAGAAGGTAGGAATCGGTGGAGGCGCAGTAGGTGCTCAGGACCGCGGTTTCCTTTTCAAAATGGACCGCTCCGTTTTCGCCGTTTTCCTGCCGCCGGGCGGCGGCCAGCAGATCCGGGCGGGAAACGCCGATATTCCTGCCGTACGAGCCGGAAAAGATCACGCCGTTTTGGGAGATGACCTGTATGGTGTTGTAAGGGGAGGAAAGGTCCTCGTAAAAGCGGCGGAAATCCGCTTCCCGAAAGCTGATGAAGACGCCGGCGTAGGGCTTCCCCGCATTGTCCTTCAGGGCCAGGCAGCCCGCTATCACGGCGGCATCCTTTGTGGAGTAAGTATAGCCTTTGGCGAAAGCGGTGTAACACACCCGTCCGGTTTTCAGGGCCTGCGAGAACAGGGGGGAATGGATGGCGATGGAGCCGTTGTCCGGAATGCCGCCGTTTCCCGACGTGACCTCAAGGCCGTTGATCCCCAGGATCGTGATTTCATAGTCGATCAGGCCGATGCTGAGATTTTTCAGCTGCTGCTCCAGGATATAGCGGGCCTTCCACTCATCCAGGGGCCTGTCCAGCGTCGTCGTCAGGGAGTTCCGGAGAGCGGGGCCCCCGAACGCAAGGGATGCGGCCACCTTGGAAAGATGGTTGTTGATCTCCTCCAGATTGGTGGCGGTCTGGGAGAGGATGGCGGAGTTCATCTGAACGGAGGTGCGGACAAACTGCCGATAATAGGAATAGTAAGCGGCGGCGCCGCCCAGCGTCAGGGAGAGGATCACCATGGCCGAGATGGGAATCATCAGCTTGTCGTACAGGGATTTCAGTCTGGGTTTACGGATTTTCACAGCTCGTCCCCCCTTTGGCAGGCGTTCCGGTAATGCAGCGGCGTCGTTCCCGCCAGGCGTTTGAACACCTTGCCGAAGTAGCCCTGATCCCTGTAGCCGATCGCGTCGCTGATCTCTCCGACGGTCATTTCGGTTTCCTTCAGCAGCCTCTTCGCCTCTTTGATACGGACCGCATTCAGGTGCTCGATAAAGCTCTTTCCGGTGTTCTGGGTCACGCAGGAGGAAAGGTAGGTATAATTCAGGTGAAGAGCGGCGGCGGCATCCTGAAGGGTGACGGGCTCCCGGTAATGGTCCGCGATGTACCGCATCACATCCCGGACTGCCGTGCCCTGCTTCTGGGAAAGGAACGGAAGCTGCCGGCGGACCCCTTCAAACAGCGATTCCACAATCCCGGTGATCTGCTCCCTGGAATAGGCGTAATCCAGCTCTTTCAAAAGCTTGATCTGCAGCCGGGTCATCGTCATGGATTCCTGAAAGAAAGGCTTCAGCTCCTGTATGGTCTGAAAAAGGACATCCTCCAGCTGCCGTTTGAAGGCGGCCGGTTCCATGGCCTGCCCCGCGGCGGTTTGCTCCCAGAAGGACATCAGCGTTTCCCGCGCGCCGGCCAGATCCTGCTCTTTTACAAGGGACAGGAACCGCTCCTTGGGGAAGGGCTCGCACGGGTGAGAGGGCGGGATCTCCTCTTCTGAAAAGAAGAGCGGCGGCGACCGGTAGATCGCATAGGCGGCGGCCTCGTGCAGGCGCTCACAGCCGGCCCGGAAATCCGAAAGGCTCGTAAGCGCCCGGGACAGGACGCCGCAGGTATGGGGAAACGATTTTTGGAGATTTTCAAAAATCGCCTGCAATTCTTTCCGCTGCAAAGGGAGCGCCGTATGAACCAGCACAATGCCGTGACGCTGTGTCGTGATTGCGGAAAACACGATGTGATCCCGGAAAATTTCACACATCGTGTCGAACAGGTCTTTTTCGCCGGAGAGATCCTTCTGCGGCATGTCCAGATAGAGAAGGCGGAAAGAGCTTCCGGAAATGCGGCTCTGCACGTATTGGGAAAGGGCGGAAAACGGCGGGGAGGAATAGCCGTCCAAAGCTTCCCTGACCAGGCTCTGAAAATTGTAGGTTTCATCCGGCATTTCCCGGTTCCGGCAGTATTCCTCCAACAAGCGGAGCAGGGAGCCGCCCGTCGCGGAGTCCTTTAAAATGTAATCCCTGGCTCCCAGCTTAAACGCCTGCCGCACTTTATCGTATTCATCGAAATTGCTGAGCATAATCACCGGGGCCTTCAGGTTCCGCTTCCGGTATTCCCGCAGAAATGCAATTCCATCCATCACAGGCATCACGACGTCGCACAGGACAAGATCAAACGTTTCCTTTTCCAAAGCGCCCAGGGCTTCCCGACCGTTGGACGCTTCAAAGCCGATGACAAAGGAAGACTGTTCCCGATTGATCATATATTTGATGCCTTGCCGGAAAATAAATTCATCATCGATCAGCAGTATCTTTGTGATAAGGCTTCCCTCCCCCGTTTTCCACCGCAGCGTCGCCCGCCGGGGCCCCCGCCGTTTTCCGTTTTCTTTGCTAGTTTTTCAAGGAAAGAAAATGGGAAAATTAAGATTTGTCGATAAACTTTTTTAAGAATAAGTTAAAAAAGAAGAAATTTTTTTGAAAATATCCGAAATATCTTCTACCGTACCTCACTTTTTTCATGATACACTGAATACAGACATTTTGTAAAGAGGAATGTGGCGTCTTGCAAAATCAGTAAATTTTGGCAGGCCCCGTTTGAGCGGGACCTAAGTAGAAAGGGGTTTTTTCAATGAAACGTGTCAAATGGCTTTCCCTTGTCATGGCCGTCGTCATGATGCTGTCCACCATGGCGTCCTGTAAATCTTCCGGCGGCGGGAGCGCAGACTCCTCCTCCGGCAGCGCCCAGGGAGAGACAAAAGAGCTCAACGTCTGGGCCTGGGATGTAGAGTACAATATTCCGGTCATGAAGGAAGCGGCCAAGCGTTACGAGGCAACTCATCCGGATGTCAAAATCAACGTGACGGAATATTCCTACGACGATATCATCCAGAAGCTGAACACCAACCTGGCCTCCGGCATTACCGACGGCCTGCCGGACATCATCCTCAGTGAAGACGGCAGCGTGCAGAAATACCTGAACTCTTTTCCCGGCGCTTTTTACGATATGACAAAGAAGATAGATTTCTCCAAGTTTGCCGAGTACAAGGTAAAAAACCTGACTTTGGACGGCAAAGTGTACGGCGTCCCCTTCGATACAGGGACGGAAGCCCTGTTCTACCGCAAGGACTACATGGACAAGGCCGGGGTCACGGAAGATGACCTGAAAGAGATCACCTGGGATCAGTATATCCAGATCGCGAAAAAAGTAAAGCAGAAAACCGGCAAGGATATGCTGACTCTGGACCCGAACAGCGCGAACTTCATGGGCGACGCCATGCGGTCCTCGGGCACATGGTATTTTACGGAGGACGGCAAGCCCAATATGGCCGGAAACCCCGCTTTGCTGGAAAGCCTTCGCGTTTATAAGGATCTGATGAACAGCGGCACGGTAAAGCAGACCACCAGCTGGGGGGAACTGGCCGCCGCCCTGAATAACGGGGATGTCGCCACGATCACCTCGGGCTGCTGGATCGTTCCCACCATCACCGCGGAGAAAAGCCAGTCCGGCCTGTGGCGCATCGCCCAGATGCCCCGCCTGAACATCCCCGACGGGGGCAACTACGGCAACCGGGGCGGCTCCAACTGGATGATCCTGTCCGCTTCCAAAAATGCGGATACGGCCGCCGATTTCCTCACTCAGATTTTTGCGGGGGACGTCGATTTCTATGACACCATTCTGACCAAGATCGGCGCCGTCGGCACTTATCTGCCCGCTTCCACCAGCAAAGCTTACGAGCAGGATGTGGAATTCTTCGGCGGACAGAAGATCTGGAAGACCTTTTCAGACTGGAGCAAAAAGGTTCCCCCCATCTATCTCGGCGTTTACACCGACGTGGCCGACTCCGTGATGATCACCTCGCTCGCCTCCTATATGGACGGCAGCACCAACGCGGAAGAAACCCTGAAGAAAGCGCAGGAGCTGCTGAAACAGCAGATCGGCTGATCCCTTTACAAAAATGCCCCATAGCTTCTTATGAGGGCATTTTTGCTGACTGAACGGCGACGGCCCGCGGGCATCCTGCGGCAAAATCAACTGGAAAAGGACTGGGTGAAATGAAGATAAAACGGCGGCCGGCAATCTCCCTGAACGGCTGGGGGTTTGTCATCCCTTCCATCGTGTTTTTCCTTTGGCTGACGTTTCTGCCGATGATTCAGGCCCTTCTGCTCTCTTTTCAAAAGGGAAAGGGCAACAACACCAGCTTCGGGGGGCTCAGCAACTATCAGCGGCTGTTTCAGGACCCCATGTTTATCACGGCGGTTAAAAATACCTTTCTGTATCTGATCATTCAGGTGCCGATCATGCTGTTCCTGGCGTTGATCGTCTCCTCCATGCTGAATAATCCCAAGCTGAAATTCCGGGGGCTGTTCCGTACCGCCATCTTTGTCCCCTGCATTACTTCCCTGGTGGCTTATTCGCTGCTGTTCAAGAGCATGTTCGCCGTGGACGGCGTGGTGAACCGGACCCTGATGGGGCTTCACCTGATTTCGGACCCCGTCCGCTGGCTGCTGGACCCCTTCTGGGCCAAGGTGGTGATCATCGTCGCCATCACCTGGAGGTGGATGGGCTACAACATGATCTTTTATCTTTCCAGCCTGCAGAACATCGATTACAGCATGTACGAGGCCGCCAGCATCGACGGCGCCAGCGCGGCGCAGCAGTTTTTCCGCATCACCGTTCCCCAGCTGAAGCCGGTGATCCTGCTGACCGCCATCATGTCCACCTCAGGCACGCTTCAGATTTTCGACGAGATCGTGAACATAACCAACGGCGGGCCCAACAACACCACCATTTCCATCGCGTACTATATTTATCAGCTCTCTTTCAAATTCATGCCGGACTTCGGCTATGCCGCGACGGTATCTTACGCGGTGTTCCTGATGGTGGCTGTTTTGTCCCTGATTCAAATCAAAGTGAGTGGTGACAGCAATGAAAATTAAGCAGAGCAGGTTCTGGTCGCGCGGATTTCAGTACGTCATTCTGATTCTCGTCTCGTTTCTCTCGGTTTTTCCCTTTTACTGGATGATCGTCAGCGCCACGAACGTGAGCAAGGATATCACCATGGGCAGGCTCTCTTTCGGCTCCGCCCTGGAAGCCAACCTCGCGAAGCTGATGAAAGCGGGCGATCTCGTCACCAGCCTGACAAACACCGTCATCCTGACCGTGTGCATCGTGGGGCTCAGCCTGCTGCTCTGCTCCATGGCCGGATACGGCTATGTGGTGTTTCAAAGCAAGCGGAAAAACCGGTGGTTCTATTTCATCCTGACCTCCATGATGATCCCCACCGCCACCCTGGTCATTCCCCTGTTCCGCATGTTCAGCAAGCTGGGGCTTCTCAACACCAAGCTGGGGGTGATCCTGCCCGCGGTTTCCACCGCTTTCCTGATTTTCTTTTTCCGTCAGAATACCAAGAACTTTCCGATGGAAACCATTCAGGCGGCCCGCATCGACGGCCTGAACGAAGCGGGGATTTTCTTCCAGATTTATTTTCCCATGATGAAGCCGACCTATGCGGCCGCGACCATCATCACGTTCATGTCGGCCTGGAATAACTACATGTGGCCCCTGATCGCCCTGCAGACCCCCGACCAGCGCACGCTGCCCCTGATGATCAGCTCGCTGGGGTCCTCCTATACGCCCGATTTCGGGATGATCATGGTCGGGATCATTATCTCCACGCTGCCTTCCGCAGTGATCTTCTTTCTCCTGCAGAAGCACTTCGTCAGCGGCATGGTCGGCTCGATCAAGTAGCCCCGCCGCTCCCGCGATTTCGGGTGATTCTGCTCCGCCGCCCGCAGCGGGCGGAAAAATTCATTGAATGGGGGAATCCTTTTGAATACAGAAGAAAAGCTCCGTCATCTGGAAGATCCGCAGTTTGTGATGGAAAACCGCCTGCCGCCTCATTCCGACCACTCTTTTTATCAGGAAGGGGAGACGCCCGGCGGGGACATGGGGCTGAAAATCAGCCTGAACGGCGTCTGGAAGTTCCATCTGGCCCCCAATCCCCGGTCCGTGCCGCAGTCCTATCAGGAGCCGGGCTTTTCCTGCGCCGGGTGGGGTGACATCCGCGTGCCCGGGCACATGGAGCTGCAGGGCTACGGCAAACCGCAGTATGTGGACACCTGCTACCCCTGGGACGGCGTTCAGGCGGTCAGGCCGCACGAAGTGCCCGCGGAATCGAACCCCACCGGCTGCTACGTCCGCAGTTTTTCCGTCCCGGAAGAATGGGGCGGAAAAGAAATCCATATCACCTTCGACGGGGTGGAGACCGCGTTCCATCTCTGGTGCAACGGCGGCTATGTGGGGTATGGCGAGGACAGCTACACCCCGAGCGAATTCGATCTGACCCCCTTCCTGAAAGCGGGGGAAAACAAGCTCGCGGTGGAGGTGTACCGCTTCTGCACCGGCACATGGCTGGAGGATCAGGACTTCTGGCGGATGGGCGGCATCATGCGAAGCGTGTCCCTCACGGCCCTGCCGGCGGTTCATCTGGAGGATTTGAAGATCGACGCGGGCCTGGAGGAAGACGGCACCGGCACCCTGAGCTTTCGCGGGAAGCTGCGCCGAGCAGTCGCGGCGGAAGTGGAGGTCCGGTGGGCCCTTCTCGACCCGGAAGGGAAAAAGGCGCTGGAAGGCTCCGTCCCCGCGGAGCGGAATGCCTTTTCCGTTGATTCCGCCCTGGCGGACGCCCTTCCCTGGAGCGCCGAGCGGCCCCATCTGTATTCCCTGCGGCTGACCCTCTGCAGCCGGGAAACCGGGAGCGTTTACGAAATCGTGCCCTACCGGGTGGGATTCCGCCGCGTGGAAATCAAAAATCAAACGCTTCTGCTCAACGGAAAGCGCCTGGTTTTCCGGGGCGTCAACCGCCACGAGTTCAGCGCGGAAAAAGGCAGGGCCATCGGCAGGGAAGAAATGGAATGGGACATCCGCTTTCTGAAACGGAACAATTTCAACGCGGTGCGCACCAGCCACTACCCCAACCAGAGCGACTGGTATGAGCTCTGCGACAGTTACGGCATCTACCTGATCGACGAAACCAATCTGGAAACCCACGGAACCTGGCACATGGGCGCCGACGAAAACACGCTGCCCGGGGATGACCCCGCCTGGCTCCCCGCCGTGCTGAACAGGGCCGAAGCCATGGTGGAGCGGGACAAAAACCACGCCAGCGTTCTGGTGTGGAGCTGCGGAAACGAATCCTGGGGAGGCAGAAACCTGTATGAGATGAGCCGGAGGATCCGGGCGCTGGACCCCACCCGGCCGGTCCATTACGAGGGGGTCTGCCACGACCGCAGGTACCAGGACACCACCGACTTTGAAAGCCGCATGTACACCACCGCGGCGCAGGCGGCGGAATATCTGGAAAACAAGCCGGCCATGCCCTACCTGCACTGCGAATATTCCCACGCCATGGGGAATTCCTGCGGCGGGCTGTTCAAGTATACGGAGCTGGCCGGCCGCTACCCCCAGTACGCGGGAGGGTTTATCTGGGACTATATCGACCAGGCCCTCTCCTATACGAATCCGCTGGGGCAAAGGGACCTCGCGTTCGGCGGCGACTTCGACGACCGCCCCTCGAACTACTGCTTCTGCACGGATGGGCTTCTTTTCGCCGACCGCACCCCTTCGCCCAAAATGCAGGAGGTCAAGTTCCTGTATCAGGATTTCCGGCTGGAGCCGGACCGCAGAGGCGTGACGGTGCGGAACAAAAGCCCCTTCTCCGACGGCGGGGAGTACCGGATGGAATGGCTGCTGTTCCAGGATGGAGTTCCGGTGAAAAAAGGGGAGTCCGGCTTCTGCCAGCCCCCCCTGAGCAGCCGCTATTACCCCCTGTTTCCCCAAGAGATCGATCTCGAGGGGGAAGTGACGCTGGAGGTCCGCCTGGTGCTCCGGGAGGACACCCTCTATGCGGAAAAAGGCCATGAAGCGGCGTTCGGGCAGGCCGTCTGGAACGGATGCCCGGGGAAAAAGGAAAAGAAGCTTCCGGCGCCTTCCGCGTTCCGCGTGGCGGACGGCGACGATACCTATGGAATCCACGGGGATGATTTTTCGGTCCTGTTCTGCAAAACGACCGGCAGAATGGTTTCCCTGAAGTCGGCAGGAAGGGAGTTCATCGGCAGCCCCCTTCGCACGGTCGCCCCGAATTTCTGGCGGGCTCCCACGCCCAACGACGAAGGCTTTCAGATGGAATTCAAATATTCGACCTGGAAGACGGCATCCCTGTACGGCAAGCCGGTGGGCGTTTCCTTCGAGAAAAGGGAAGCCCAGGCTGAAGCTGTCACGAAGTACGACCTCGGGAACGGAGCCTTCTGCACACTGCGGTACACCGTTTCCGCAAGCGGCGAAATCGCCGTCCGGGAGGAATATCAGGGAGCCGCCGGCCTTTCGGAAATGCCCGCGTTCGGCTTTTCGCTGAGCATTCCGGCCGAATACCGTTTCGTCGAATATTACGGCCTCGGGCCGGAAGAGAATTATATCGACCGCTGCAGGGGGGCCCGCCTGGGGCTGTTTCAAACGACGCCGGAGCGGAACATGACCCCTTACCTCATCCCCCAGGAGTGCGGCAACCGGACGGGGGTGCGCTGGGCCTGCATCCGCAACGGGCAGGGGCACGGTCTTCGGATCGAGGGGGAGCATCCCTTCGAGCTGTCGGTGCTCCCCTACACTTCCCACGAGCTGGAAAACGCCTGTCACCGCTATGAGCTGCCGCCCGTGTCGAAGACCGTGCTCTGCATCAATCAAAAGCAGATGGGCGTCGGGGGGGACGACTCCTGGAAATCCATGCCGCACCCGGAATTCCGGATCCCGTCGGATGGGAAGATGGCTTTCCAGGTCACCCTCCGCCTGCTTTAGAGAAAGCGGGAAAACGGTCCCGCATAAAAGCAAATTTACATTCTTCGACGACCTAAAACCTCCCGCCGCAGTTTTTATCCTGCGGCGGGAGGTTCTTTTGATGCAAGCAATATCTCTTCTGTTTTATTCGCCCAGCAGGGTGACCAGCACGGCCTTCTGCGCGTGAAGGCGGTTTTCCGCCTCTTCGAAGATTTCCGCCGCGTGGGCCTCAAAAACCTCTTCGGTGATCTCCTCCCCGCGGTGCGCGGGAAGGCAGTGGAGCACGACGGCATCCCCGGCGGCAAGGGCCAGGTTTTCAGCGTTCACCTGATACCCGGCAAACGCCTTTTCCCGCTCCTTCTTTTCGCTTTCCATGCCCATGGAGGCCCATACATCCGTGACCACCACGTCCGCGCCCCCGATCGCTTCCCGCGGCTGGTGCGTCAGGAAGAAATCCGGGTTCCCGGAAGCAAAATCGAGCACCTCTTTCGCCGGCTCGTACCCCTCGGGGCAGGCCGCAGAGACCTTCATCCCCATTTTCAGGCCGCCGACCGTCAGGGAGTTGAGCATGTTGTTCCCGTCCCCGATAAAGCACATCTTCAGGCCGTCCAGCTGCCCCTTGTACTCGCGCACCGTCATCAGATCCGCCAGCACCTGGCAGGGATGCGAAAAATCCGTCAGGCCGTTGATGATGGGGATCGAGCCGTACTCCGCCAGATTCTCGACTTCCTTCTGGGCGTAGGTGCGGATCATGATGCCGTCCAGATAGCGGGAAAGCACGCGCGCGGTGTCCTGCACCGGCTCGCCGCGGCCGATCTGCATGTCGGAGGCGGAAAGGAAGATCGGCAGCCCGCCAAGCTGGTACATGCCGGCTTCGAACGAAACGCGCGTGCGGGTTGAGGCCTTCTGGAAAATCATTCCGAGCGTTTTTCCGGCAAGGCGCGGATGCGCGATGCCGTGCTTCTTTTCATATTTGAGCTGGTCCGCCAGATTCAGGATTCCGGTGATCTCCTGCGCGGACAGGTCCAGCATCTTTAAAAGGTGTTTCATGCGTTTTCCTCCTGCAGGGTCTGCCGCAGAACGGCAAGCCCCCTGTCGATTTCTTCCCGGGTGATGGTGAGCGGCGGCAGAAGGCGCAGGACATCCTTCGCGGTCAGGATCAGAAGCCCGTTTTTCACGCAGGCCGCCGCGATTTTCCCGGCGTCCCCGCTTTTCAGCGCGGCGCCCAGCATCATGCCGATCCCGCGCACTCCGGAGATTCCCGGGGTCGAGAGGAGCCCTTTCTTCAGGTATTCCCCTTTTTCGCGGACCTCCGCGAGGAAAGCCGGCTGCTCCAGCCGGGAAAGCACGGCGAGCGCGCCGGCGCAGACGACCGGGTTCCCGCCGAAGGTGGTGCCGTGGGCGCCGGCGCCCAGCACAGAGCCAAGCTTTTCGGTGCACAGCACCGCGCCGATCGGAAGGCCGCCGCCCAGCCCCTTCGCGCAGGAGACCACATCCGGGCGGATGCCGTAATGCTCGAAGCAGAACAGCTTTCCGGTGTGGCCGATTCCCGTCTGCACCTCATCCACGATCAGAAGAAGATCCTTTTCTTTGCAGAACTGCGCAAGGCCCGAAACGAACTCCTTTTCCATGGGCAGGACGCCGCCCTCGCCCTGGATCAGCTCGAGCATGACGGCGCATGTCTTTTCGGAGACCGTGTCCTTCACGTTCTGAAGGTCGTTCGCTTTCGCATAGGCGAAGCCCCCGGTAAACGGGGCGAAATACTGGTGGAATTTCTCCTGCCCGGTGGCCGCCAGCGTCGTGACGGTGCGCCCATGGAACGAGTTCACCAGCGTGACGATCTCTCCGCGCCCTTCCCCGTAATGGTCGAAGCTGTATTTTCTGGCGAGCTTGATGGCCCCTTCGTTCGCCTCGGCCCCGGAATTGCCGAGGAACACCCTGTCGAAGCCGCTCATTTTGCACAGCTTTTCCCCGAGCGACGCCGTCACGGGGTTGTAATAAAGGTTCGACGTATGCTGCAGCGACGCCGCCTGCGCGCTGACCGCCCTGACCCACTCCGGGTCGCAGTAGCCGAGCGAGTTGACGCCGATGCCGCTGCCGAAATCGATGTATTGCTTCCCCTCGGTGTCCACGGCCGTGGCGCCGCTCCCCCCCGCAAGCGCGACGGGAAAGCGGTTGTAGGTGGACATCAGGTACCGGTCTTCTTTCTGTTTGACCTGCCCGAAATTCAATTGGTTCCCCTCCCTTTATAAAAACATCGTGCCGATGCCCTCATCCGAGAAAAGCTCGATGAGGATGGAATGCGGCGTGCGCCCGTCGATGATGTGCGCGCGGGTCACGCCGCGCCGCACCGCTTCGACGCAGCAGTCGATCTTCGGGATCATGCCGCCGCTGATGATTCCCTCGCGCTTCAGGCGAGGGACATCGCTGACGTTGACGACCGGGATCAGCGTATCCTCGTCGTTTTTGTCGCGCAGAAGCCCGCGGATGTCCGTCATCAGGATCAGCTTTTCCGCCCCCAGCGCGGCCGCGACGTGCGAGGCCGCGATGTCGGCGTTGATGTTGTAGACGCTCCCGTCGCCGCCGGTGCCCACCGTCGCGACGACCGGGATATACCCGCATTTCGCGGCGTCCTCGATGACGCCGGTGTTCACCTTCGTGATCCGGCCGACATAGCCCAGGTCCTCCTGCGCCTCCATCTTTTCCACATGGATCATGCCGCCATCCATCCCGCACAGGCCTACCGCGCGGCCGCCGTGGCTTTCCAGCATCTGGACCAGGTCCTTGTTCACCTTGCCCGCCAGAACCATCTGGACGATCTCCACGGTCTCGGCGTCGGTGTAGCGCAGCCCCTGCACGAACCGGCTTTCTTTGCCGATCTTCTTGAGCATGGCGTTGATCTCCGGCCCGCCGCCGTGAACCAGCACCACGTGGATGCCCACAAGCTGCATCAGCACGATATCGCTCATCACGGCGTCTTTCAGCTCTTCGTTGATCATCGCGTTCCCGCCGTACTTCACCACGACGGTCCTGCCCTTGTGCTGCTGAATATATGGCAGCGCCTTGACCAGCACCTGGGCCCTGTCGTTGTTGGAAATCTTCATCCGAATCACTTCCCTCTCTTCCTTCCGTATGGGACTTTATCGCAAAAACAGCCCCGGGTGGAATTGCCGCAGGCAAACGAGGCCTTAGGTGCGGTAATCCCCGTTGATCTTGACGTAATCATAGGTCAGATCGCATCCGTAAGCCACCGCCCGGGCGGCTCCGTCGTGCAGCCCGACCAGGATCTCGATCTCGTCCTCGAGCAGGATCTTCTTTGCGAGCTCCTCGCTGAACGCGACCCCGGCGCCGTTTTTGCACACGCTGATCTCCCCCGCCTTCGACCGGAACGAGACATCCACCCCATGGATGTCCGTCTTCGCGCCGGAATAGCCGATGGCGCACAGCACGCGGCCCCAGTTCGCGTCCGCGCCGAACATCGCCGTTTTCACCAGGCTGGAGCAGATGACGCTTTTCGCCACGGTGCGCGCGGCCGCGTCGTCCAGCGCGCCGCCGACCTCGCAGATCAAAAGCTTCGTGGCCCCTTCCCCGTCCTTCGCCACCAGGCGCGCGAGCGCGGTGCAGACCTGCTTCAGGCCAGCCGCAAACCGGGCGTACGCCTCGCCGCCCTCTTCGACCGGCTCGTTTTCCGCCCTGCCGGAGGCCAGGACCGCAACCATGTCGTTCGTGGAGGTGTCGCCGTCCACGCTCACCATATTGAACGTGTCGTTCACCGCCTCGTGAAGCGCCTTCGACAGAACGTCAGGCGCGATCTTCGCGTCGGTGGTCAAAAAGCCCAGCATCGTGGCCATATTGGGATGGATCATGCCGGAGCCTTTCGCGATGCCGCCGATGACGACGGTTTTTCCGTTCACCCCGTCGACCGAGACGGCGGCCTCCTTGAGGATCGTATCCGTCGTCATGATCGCCCGGGCGGCCTGTTCGGAGCCGTCCGCGGTCAGGGAATCCGCCAGCGCCTGCGCCGCGTTTTCAATCGGCGAAAGCGGCAGCGTCTGGCCGATCACGCCGGTGGATGCCACGATCACATCCTCCGGCCGGATCCCGAGCGCCCCGGCCGCGATCCGGCACATGGCGTCCGCCTTTTCCTCGCCGTCCGCATTGCAGGTGTTCGCGTTTCCGCTGTTGCAGATGACCGCCTGCGCCACGCCGTTTTCCAGATGCTTCTTCGTCACCTGGATCGGCGCCCCTTTGACCAGGTTCTGCGTGTAGGCCGCGGCCGCGGAACACGGCACGCCGCTGTAAATCATCGCAAGATCCGGCTTGCTTTTGCCTTCGCGGATCCCGCAGTGGATGCCGGACGCGGTAAAGCCCTTCGCGGCCGTCACGCCGCCTTCGATCCATGGATAAGCCATTTGTTGCCCCTCTTTTCTCGCTTTGTGAAAAACCGTTAAAACGCGGGCGGCATTTTCATCAGGCCCGCCGTCTCATCCAGCCCGAAGGCCAGATTCATGTTCTGAACCGCCTGCCCGGCGGCCCCCTTTCCCATATTGTCGATCGCGGAAATCGCGATCAGCACGCCGCAGCGCTCGTCGAAATGAAGCGACAGGTCGCAGAAGTTCGAGCACCGGACATTTTTGATGTCGGCGACGCGGCCTTTCGGAAGAAGCCGGATGAACGGCTCGCCGTTATACTGCTCCCGATAGGCCGAAAGCACCTGCTCCTGCGTCGCGCCGGGCTTCAGCTTCGCGTAGCAGGTCGCCAGGATGCCGCGGTTGATCGGCAGCAGGTGCGGCACGAACGTCAGCCTGATGGTTTCGCCCGCCAGGCGCGACAGCGTCTGCTCCATTTCGGGCGTATGGCGGTGGGCCGCGACCTTATAGGCGGAAAAGCTCTCGTTCAGGTCGGGGTAATGCGTGTTCTGGGTGGGCTTTCTGCCCGAGCCCGTCACGCCGGACTTGCAGTCCGCCACAATGCCGGTCAGCTCGACAAGGCCGTTCCGCACGGCGGGAGCGAGCGCGAGCGGCACCGCCGTGGTGTAGCAGCCCGGATTCGAGACGATCTTCGCGCCGCGGATCTTCTCGCGGAACAGCTCCGGAAGGCCGTACACGGCAAGCTCGTGCAGTTTTTTGTTCTGGAAAACGCCGCCGTACCACCGGGTGTATTCGGCCTCGTCCTCCAGGCGGAAATCCGCGCCCAGGTCGATGAAGACCTTTCCCTTATCGAAGCACTCCTGCGCCAGCTCCTGCGAAAGGCCGTGCGGCAACGCCGCGAACACCACGTCGCTTTTTTCCACAACGTCTTCCTGAGACGTGCAGACCATGTCGCAGAAACCGGTGTAAGCGGGGTAGATTTCGCTCAGCGCTTTCCCTTCAAAGCTGACGGAACTGACCGCGGCGAGCTTTACCTGCGGGTGCTCCGTCAAAACCCTCACGAGCTCCGCGCCGGCATATCCCGTCGCGCCGATCACTCCTGCCTGAATCATTTGGTGATCCCTCCTGTTTTTTGAATTTTACTTTGATTGTGAACCTGATTTATTTTTCCCGCCTTGGGGAAAAAGCCAAAAATTCTGTTTCTCAGCCGATTCTGCCGTTCAGAATGATTTTGCATTTCCGGCGAAAAAATGGAGCCGCCGTCAGGATTTGTGAATCAGCTTCAAAACGCGGTTCGCCTGTTCCTCCACATTGCCCGGTGCCGGTCCGCCGACGACGGTTCTGCCCCGCACGCATTTTTCCAGCGAGATCGCCTTAAAAACGCCCTCGTCGAACTGCGGGCAGATCTTTTGGTATTCGGCGAGCGGAAGGGTCTCGAGCGTGCATCCCTTCTGGATGCACAGGGCCACCAGCGTGCCGGTGATCTTGTACGCATCCCGGAACGGGATCCCCTTGCCGACGAGATAGTCCGCGCAGTCGGTCGCGTTGATGAAGCCCTTCGCCGCGGCGGCGCGCATGTTGTCCGGAAGCACCTTCATCGTGTCGATCATCGGGATAAAGGCAGTCAGGCACAGCTTCAGCGTATCCACCGCGTCGAAAACGGCCTCCTTGTCCTCCTGCATATCCTTGTTGTACGCAAGCGGCAGGCCCTTCATCATCGTGAGCAGCGCCATCAGGTCGCCGAACACGCGGCCGGATTTCCCGCGCACCAGCTCGGCGATATCCGGGTTCTTCTTCTGCGGCATGATGCTGGAGCCCGTGGAAAACGCGTCGTCCAGCTCCACAAACTTGAATTCCCACGAGCACCAGAGGATGATCTCCTCCGAAAAGCGGGAGAGGTGCACCATGACGAGCGAGACCGCCTCCGCCACGTCCACGCAGAAATCCCGGTCGGCCACGCCGTCCAGGCTGTTCTGGCTGACGCCGGAAAACCCGAGCAGGCGGGCCGTCAGCGAGCGGTCCAGCGGATAGGTGGTTCCGGCCAGCGCGCAGGAGCCGAGCGGCAGCACATCCATGCGCTTTTTCGCCGCCTGAAGGCGGTCCAGGTCCCGCAGCAGCATTTCGGCGTAGGCCATCAGATGATGGCCGAACGTCACCGGCTGCGCGCGCTGCATGTGCGTGTAGCCCGGCATGACATCCAACTTGTGCTGGACCGCGCGTTTGCACAGCACCTGGATCAGCTCGGCGATCTGCCCGCAGAGCGCGTCGCATTCCTTTTTCAGGTAGCAGCGCAGGTCCAGCGCCACCTGGTCGTTGCGGCTGCGGGCGGTGTGCAGGCGCTTTCCGGCGTCCCCGATGCGGGAGGTGAGCTCCCCCTCCACAAACGTGTGGATGTCCTCCGCATCCGGGTCGATCTTCAGCGCGCCGCTCTCCAGGTCCGCGAGGATCTGCTTCAGCCCGGCGCAGATCGCGCCGGCCTCATCCTGCCCGATGATCCCGCAGGCCCCCAGCATCGTGGCGTGGGCGATGCTTCCTTCGATATCCTCCCGGTACATGCGGCTGTCGAATGAAATGGATGAATTGAAATCGTTCGTTTTCGGGTCGATTTCCTTTTGAAAACGCCCAGCCCAAAGCTTCAATATCGTTTTTCCTCCGTTATTCTGAAATCGAAATAGCAGTCGGGGGCGAACAGTCCGTCCGCCCCCGATACCCGCTTCCACTTTTGCAAGGGCCGTTACTGGTTCTTCTTCTGCGCGTGCGCGGCGACCTTCGCCTGAAGGCCGAACAGGTTGATGAAGCCCGTCGCGTCCGCCTGGTTGTAAACCTCTTCCTCACCGAACGTGGCGATCTCGCTGTCGTACAGCGAATACGGAGAGGTGACGCCGGCGTCGACGATGTTCCCCTTGTAAAGCTTCAGCTTCACGTCGCCCGTCACATACTGCTGGGTGCTGTCCACAAAGGCGGAAAGCGCCTCGCGCAGCGGGGTGAACCACTGGCCGTAATACACCAGCTCCGCGAATTTCAGCGCGACGCTCTGCTTGTAGTGATAGGTGTCGCGGTCCAGGCAAAGCTCCTCGAGCTTGTTGTGCGCGTGATAAAGGATGGTTCCGCCGGGGGTTTCGTACACGCCGCGGGATTTCATGCCCACCAGCCGGTTCTCCACCAGGTCGGCGATGCCGATGCCGTTCTCGCCGCCCAGCTTGTTCAGCTTCTGGATCAGGCCGACGCCGTCCGTCTTTTCCCCGTTCAGCTTCACGGGGATGCCCTTTTCAAAGGAAAGGGTCACGTAAACCGGCTTTTCCGGCGCCTGCTCGGGCGAAACGCCCAGCTCCAGAAAACCGGGCTCGTTGTATTTCGGCTCGTTCGCGGGGTCCTCCAGGTCCATCCCCTCGTGCGAAAGATGCCACAGGTTCTTATCCTTGGAATAGTTGGTTTCGCGGGTGATGTTCAGCGGGATCTTCCGCGCCTCCGCGTACTCGATCTCCTCTTCCCTGGATTTGATGTTCCAGATCCGCCACGGGGCGATGATGGCCATCTCCGGCGCGAGCGCCTTGACCGTAAGCTCGAACCGCACCTGGTCGTTGCCCTTTCCGGTGCAGCCGTGGCAGATGGCGTCCGCCCCCTCGGCCTTCGCGATCTCGACCAGCCTTTTCGCGATGATCGGCCTTGCGAAGGAAGTGCCCAGCAGGTATTTGTTTTCATACACCGCGTCCGCCTTCAGCGTGGGCCAGATGTAATCCTCGACGAAGGTCTTTTTCAGGTCCGCGATGTAAAGCTTGGAAGCGCCCGTCTTTTTCGCCTTTTCCTCCAGGCCGTCCAGCTCCTTGCCCTGGCCGACATCCGCGGCGACCGCGATCACCTCGCACCCCTCGTAATTTTCTTTCAGCCACGGAATGATTACGGATGTATCCAAGCCGCCGGAATACGCCAGCACGATTTTTTTGATCTGCTTTGCCATAATGGTTCCTCCCAGAATTTCTTCTTTTTCCCTTTCGGTTTCGTTGTGTTTAATTATACGCTGTTTATACAATAAATCAAGTATTATTTGCATAAATATTCGTATTATCCGTTCTTCCCAAATTTTTTATCATTATGCCCACCAGATTGGCCAATATGAATAAACCGCCCGCCGATTTTTTTGCAAAATTCGCTTGCAAAAAAAAGCGGCGCGGGATAAGATGGAAGAGAGCAAGAAATACGGATGTGCGGAGGTACTGATGATGCTAAAACAAATCAAGCTGAATGAACTGAGTTTAAACCCGTTTACCATGATCGGCGACGAATGGATGCTGATTTCGGCCGGCGACGAGCAGAAATACAACATGATGACGGCAGCCTGGGGCGGCCTGGGCGTGATGTGGGGGAAAAGCGTCGCGGCCGTGGTGATCCGCCCCACGCGCTACACGCTGGATTTCGTGAAGGCCAAGGACTACTTTGCGCTTAACTTTTTCGACAGCAGCTTCAAGCCGGTGCTTTCCTACTGCGGGTCGCACTCCGGCCGCGATGTGGACAAGGAAAAGGGGACCGGGCTTACGCCCGTCTTCACCGCGCAGGCGCCCTATTTCGCACAGGCCAAGCTGGTGATGGTCTGCCGCAAGCTGTATCAGCAGAAGCTGGACCCGGGCTGCTTCCTCGACGGGTCTCTGGATGCGAAGTGGTATCCGGAAAAGGACTATCACGAATGCTTCGTCGGGGAGATCGCCGGCGTATGGAAGGCGGAGTAACCCGCCGCTTCCTCCCGGCTTGATCCGTATCGTACAAAAAAGGCATGGACGAAATCGTCCATGCCTTTTTTATTCCCCGGTCAGGCCGGGGGGTGATTGACTTGAATTTTGCCCAGGATTTCCCCGACGCTTCCGCTCAGCACCAGGTCCGCCCGGGAGTCGAGCGGCGTTGGGGAGCGGTTGATGAGCACGAGGCGCTTGCCCCGGTAGTAATTGACCAGGCCCGCCGCCGGGTAAACGGCGAGCGAGGTCCCCGCGACGATCATCATGTCCGAGTGGCGGATGGCGTCGACCGCCCCCATGATCGTCCCCTGGTCGAGCCCTTCCTCGTACAGCACGACATCCGGCTTGATGACGCCGCCGCAATCGCACCTCGGCACGCCGGTGCTGTCGCGCATGAACTCCGCGCTGTACATCTTGTGGCATTTCAGGCAGTAATTGCGGTGCACCGAGCCGTGCAGCTCGTAAACGGTTTTGCTGCCCGCTTTCTGGTGCAGGCCGTCGATGTTCTGGGTGACCACCGCCGACAGCTTTCCGGCGCGTTCCAGCTCCGCCAGCTTTTTGTGGGCGGCGTTCGGCTCCGCGTCGAGGCAGAGCATCTTCTTCCGGTAAAAATCGAAAAATTCCTCCTGATGGCTCACAAAAAAGCCGTGGCTCAGCATGACCTCCGGCGGATATTTGAAGTGCTGGCGGTACAGGCCGTCCACACTGCGGAAATCCGGAATCCCGCTTTCGGTGGAAACCCCCGCGCCCCCAAAGAATACAATGCTCCGGCTTTGATCCGTCATTTCCTGAAGCTGTTCCAATTCCGTCATATTGATTCCTCCCTTGCAAAAGACGTTCCATCCGCTGCTGCTGCGGCCGCCCGTTCCGGGCTTCCGCCGTTTTTCGTCCGACACGTAACCGAATCCGGGCCGTTGCGGCCCTTCTGTTACAGGAATCATTATACAACACCGCGCGGCGCATATGCAAGCGGATCGCCGCTTCCGCGGAAAAAAGGCGGAGCCGCCGAAGAGGCCCTGTTTTTCAACCGATCCGATTTTTGTTAATAAGAAGAATGGATAAAGTTCTCAATCGTGGCCTGATGCGAAATTTCGATGTGCTTCTTCAGCTTTGCGCACGCCCCCTTGACGTCGTTGTTCAAAATGGCGTCGATGATGCCGACATGCTCCAGGTTGCTGGCATTATAGCGCTGCTCGTCCGATGTCGTCGCGATGCGGATCATAGTCAGATAGTCGAGGAAGCCGTCCATGATCTCCAGCGCGTACTGATTGCCGATGCACGAGATCAGCGTGTTGTGGAACTCGTCGTCCAGCCGCACGCACTCCAGAATCCCGCCCGGCTGCTTCGTCAGGCGCCGGCCCGCCGTGTCGAGGAATTTCTGCCGCATCTTCACCAGCCACTCCCGGTCGATATTCTGCATCCCCTTCGCGAGCACGCCCGGCTCGAGCAGCTCGCGAAGCTCGAAAATATCGTGAATCTTCTTCGGGGAAATATGGGAAATCTCAATGCCCTTGCGCGGGTGGATCGTCACGAGCTGGTCGCGCGCCAGCTCCTGAAACGCCTCGCGGATCGGGGTGCGGCCGATTCCAAGCAGCTCCTGCATGCCCGCCTCGTTGATGATTTCGCCGGGCTTGAGCCGGTTGTTGATGATCATATCCTTGATTTGCTCATATGCTTTCTGGCTCAGGCGCTGCTTTTTCATAGGTTCCTCCCGCGGCCGCCTCCGGCCGGCAGATCTTTCATTTCAGCTTTTTATTGTAACAGTTTTTAAAATTTCCGTCAATATGGCTGAATTTCCAAATACGAATTGACATTCGCGAAAAAATATGGTAGTTTAGATATATCAGTAGTATATCAATAAAATTTTCAGAAATCAGTCGAAAAAAGGAACGGGCCCGGTTTCTCCAAAAGATCCGGGCACAAGGAGCTGCAAAGGCAGCTCCACGACGGAGGAAAAGGTGATAACATTGCTAACATTGACAAGGGACGGCCTGAAGGAAAAACAGCAGTGGGAAAAAGCCGGAATCCGGCTGCCGCGGTACGACGCCGCACAGACGGCGCAAAAGACGGAGCAGGCCCCGCGCTGGGTGCATTTCGGCGCGGGCAACATCTTCCGGGGCTTCATCGCGGGGCTTCAGCAGCGGCTTCTGAACGCCGGGCTGTGCGACACGGGCATCCTCGCGGCGGAGACGTACGATCACGAGATCATCGACAAAATCTACGACCCGCACGACAGCCTTTCCATTCTGGTGCTGATGAGGCCGGACGGGACGCTGGACAAAGAGGTCGTCGCCAGCATCGCGAAAGGCTTGCGCGCCGACCGCACATCGGAAGAGGACTGGGAGGCTCTGAAAAAGATCTTCGTCAGCCCCACGCTTCAGATGGTCAGCTTCACGATCACGGAAAAGGGCTACAGCCTGCGCAACATGAGCGGCGAGCTTCTGCCGGCGGCGCGCGCGGATATGGAAAACGGGCCCGCGGCGCCGAAGCACGCCATGGCGGTCGTCGCCTCGCTCACGTACGACCGGTTCCGGGCCGGGGAGCTTCCGGTGGCGTTCGTCAGCATGGACAACTGCTCGCACAACGGGGAGAAGCTTTCGCGTTCCGTCCTCGAAATCGCGCGGGCGTGGGAAAAGAACGGCTTTGTGCCCGCCGCGTTCGTGGAATACCTGCAGAACCCGGAAAAAGTCTCGTTCCCGTGGTCGATGATCGACAAGATCACGCCGCGCCCCTCCGAATTCGTGCAGAAGGCGCTGGAGAAGGACGGCCTTTCCGGCATGGCGCCCGTCGTCACGGCGAAAAAGACCTTCATCGCCCCGTTCGTCAACGCGGAGGTTCCGCAGTACCTGGTGGTGGAGGACCGGTTCCCGAACGGGCGCCCGCCGCTGGAGAAAGCCGGCGTTTACTTTGCCGGCCGCGAAACGGTGGAAAAGACCGAGCGCATGAAGGTAACCACCTGCCTGAACCCGCTGCACACGGCGCTCGCCGTTTACGGATGCCTTTTGGGCTACGACTCCATCGCGGCGGAAATGAAGGATGCCGAGCTGAAAAAGCTCGTTGAAAAAATCGGCTATCAGGAGGGCATGCCGGTGGTCGTCAACCCGGGCATCCTGAACCCGGAAGACTTTATCCACGAGGTGGTCGACCAGCGCCTGCCCAACCCGTTTATCCCCGACACCCCCCAGCGCATCGCGACAGACACCTCCCAAAAAATCCCGGTGCGTTTCGGCGAGACCATCAAATCCTACCGGAGCCGCCCCGGCCTCGATCCGTCGTCGCTGCGGTACATCCCGCTGGCGCTGGCCGGGTGGTGCCGCTATCTTCTGGGCGTGGACGACGAGGGCAATCCCATGGCGGTCAGCGCCGACCCGATGCTCGGGGAGCTTCAGGAAAAGCTTTCCGGCGTCGCCGTCGGGGATTCCGGCTCTTACTGCGGCCAGCTGCGGCCGATTCTGAGCAACCCCGTGCTGTTCGGCGTAGACCTTTACGACGCCGGCCTGGGCGAAAGGGTAGAAAGCTATTTCAGGGAGCTGATCGCGGGGAAACACGCGGTGCGCGCGACCTTGAAAAAATATCTGGACTGATCGAAAGAGGAGGCTATCCAATATGAAAATGACGTTTCGCTGGTACGGCAGCGGATTCGACCCCATCCCGCTGCGCTACATCCGCCAGATTCCGGGCGTGACCGGCGTGGTCGGCACCCTGATGGACATCCCCGCGGGCGAGGTATGGCCGCTGGACAAAATCATGGCGCTGAAAAAAGAGGTCAACGACGCCGGCCTGGAGCTGGAGGTCATCGAGAGCGTGAACGTCCACGAGGACATCAAGCTCGGCCTGCCCACCCGCGACCGCTACATCGAAAACTACAAGCAGACCCTGCGCAACCTGAAGCCCGCGGGGGTAAAGGTGGTCTGCTACAATTTCATGCCCGTGTTCGACTGGACCCGCTCGGACCTGGCAAAGCCGCTGCCCGACGGCTCCACCGTCCTTTCCTACGACCAGTCCGTCATGGACCGCGTCACCGACCCCCAGAAGCTGGCGGATGAGATCCAGAAAGGCTCCAGCTTCGAGATGCCCGGCTGGGAGCCGGAACGCATGACCCAATTGAAAACGCTGTTTGAAAAATACAAGCACGTCAGCCACGACGACCTGTTCGACAACCTGAGGTATTTTCTGGAGCAGATCATTCCCGTGTGCGAGGAATGTGACATCAAAATGGCCATTCACCCGGATGATCCGCCGTGGGATATCTTCGGCCTGCCGAGGATCACCACCTGCAGGGAGAACCTGGACCGCATCCTCGGCCTGGCGGACAGCGAATACAACGGCCTGACCCTGTGCTCCGGCTCGCTCGGCTCCAACCCGGAAAACAACATCCCCGAGCTGGTCCGCTATTTCGGCGCGAAAAAGCGCATCCATTTCGCCCACGTCCGCAACATCAGGATCCACGAGCCGGGCAAATTCGACGAAGCCTCCCATCTGAGCCGCGACGGAAGCTTCGACATGTACGAAATCATGAAGGCCTACCACGACGTCGGATTCGACGGGTACATGCGCCCCGACCACGGCAGAATGATCTGGGATGAAAAAGGGCGCGCCGGGTACGGCCTTTACGACCGCGCGCTCGGCATCGCCTATCTGAACGGGCTGTGGGAAGCGATCGAAAAGTCCTCGAAATGAGACGCCCCCGCCTTTTATCCCCAATCCTTTGCTTTTTTCATAAATCCCATATAAACGGCGAAACCCCGGAAGTCCTCCCTTGGATTTCCGGGGTTTCGTCCGTGCCGGGCCTTTCTCCGCGTGTGAACAATATCCCCATATTTCGGCGGGAACCGGCCGGTATTTTATACCGGAAAAAGGATTTTTTGATATCCGCCGTTCTGGCGGAGCACCAGATCGGCATTTTCGCGGTGTCCACTTATAACACAGACTACGTCTTTACCAAACGGGACGCTTTCCCGCGCGCCGTCTCCCTTTTAAAAGAAAAGGGCTATCGGATCGTGCCGGAAAGCCCTCATGTCTAAAAGCAAACCAAAATAGGACGGGAAGCAAAGCGGTTCTTTGCTTCCCGTTTTTCTGTTTTCCGTCTCGTCCGCGGGGCTGTGGGAAATTTCTCAGCGCCGCAGGCAGCAGCTGTTTCCCTTCTGCATCTTGCTCTGCTTTTTCACTTTGGCAAGCTCTTCCATCAGCTTGTCCAGGCAGGAAAACCGATGGTCCCGGTCGCAGATCCCCGCGACGGAAAGGGAAACCATGGGGAACCGCTCCACATCCCCATGCCGGTTCTTCGAAACGATATAGCCCCTCTGAACGTCCTCTTCCTTGTAATACTGCACCACGCCGCACGCGAATTCGGAGATCACCTCGTCGCAGTATTTCTCTTCTTCCCCATTCGTCAACACCGCGACAAAGTCGTCGCCGCCGACATGCCCGACGAACTGGCCCTTCGGCAGGTGGGAAGTCATGCAGCCCGCGAGCAGCTTGATGATGCAGTCGCCCTTTTCAAACCCGTAGGCGTCGTTATAGGCCTTGAAATTATCCATATCGAAATACAGGACGCTGTACGGCTGCATGGAAGCGATGCAGTGGCTGATTTTCTGCTCGATCACCACGTTGCCCGGAAGGCCGGTCAGCGGGTTCTGGAACTTCGCGTTCATCACTTCAATCTCCGTCGTCCTCTGCAGCAGGTCCTTGATGGTGACGGTCCCAAAATACTTGTCGTGCTTTGTGACCACGATGAAATCATACAGCTTGTCCATCTGCCTCTGCATCGCAAGATTGGAAACGGCGCTGATCGGCATCTGATAATCGACCGACATAAAATTCGGGTCCATCAGAACCGAAACCGGCTTTTTCTGATTCAGGCTGAACCCGTACTGCCCGCTGAGCTGAAGGATCAGGTTCGCCTTCGTGATGATTCCCAGAACGGCGCCATCCTTTACGACGCAGAAGCCGAAAGAATCCGGGTCCTGCTTCAGCATCTCGAACGCTTTCACCACTTTCATATCCGGCGGAAGCGTCTCTGTGGAGGTGCAGATGTTCGCGATGTAAATGTTGTCGACCTGATTTCCGTAAACCTGATTCCTTCTGCGGTTCAGCTCCACGATCAGCCTTCTCGTCCTCTCGTCGATATCGGCAAATTCCGGGTTGGGCCTGCGCAAAAAATAACCCTGCGCATACTGCACGCCGATCTCGATCAGCGTCGTCAGCTCTTCCCGCGTTTCCACGCCCTCGGCGATCAAAGCGACGTTTGTGGTTTTCGAAAAATCGGCAAGGCTCTTGACCAGGGCGATCCTCATGGCGTCCTTGTTGATATTCCGGATCAGATTCATATCGAGCTTGACAAAGTGGGGATGAAGGTCGCTGATCATGTTCAGGCCGGAAAAGCCCGACCCCACGTCGTCGATCGCGATATGGTAGTTCTGGTTCTTGTAATGCTCCACCGTTCCGCAGAACTCCGCTATATTCTCTACGGCGTTCCGCTCCGTAATCTCAAAAATGACGTTCTCCGGCAAAGCCCCGTACCGCTGAAGATATTCCCTGGTAAAGCCTCTCTGGAACTTTTCGTCGTGCATGATATTGGGATTCACGTTCAGAAAAAGCTTGATCCCGGTACCCACGCTGTCTTTCTGAAAGGCCGCCTGCAGCGCCGTCGTGCGGCAGAGCAGCTCCAGGTCCCACAGGCGGTCGCTCTCGCTTGCCAGCTGGAACAGCTGCTCCGGGTTTTGAATGGCCGTCTCACAGGTCATCCGGCTGAGCGCCTCATAACCGAGCACCGACCCGTCACGAAGGGAAACGACCGGCTGAAAGACCGTGCGGATGTATTTCCCATCGATAATCCTGCTGAGCTGTTCCTTCAGTTCATTTTCCATTGGGATTCCCTTCCTCAGTTGAAATACGATTCCATTCTTATTCCACTCGTCTTTCCGGTGCGGCCGGAATACCATGTCCCTGCTTTGCCCGCGGCCGCTCCGTCAGATTTTCCCATCCAGTTTGGCATGTATGACAAAACGTATGTCGCGGTTGTCGCTGACACACGTGGAAAGGGTCACGACCCGGTCCGCCGGGCCGGCTTTCACCCCGGTATCGTACAGGGAAAGCTTCGTCATTTTTTTCAGGTAGGCGGAAAAGGCGTTTTGATCGGCGAAGGAACGGGTATATGCGTCGCTGTCCGGCGCGGCTTCATGGACGGAAAAAATTTCGCCGGCGGCTTTTCCGTTTTTGCCGTACAGCTCCAGAACCGGATGCGCCTCGTAATACTCTTTCGACCGGAATTTGCAGAGGGCGGCGAACATGGAGCCGTCGTTCATATTGTGGCCGTAAAGGATGGAGTGGCTGGCGGAAAAGCCCTCCCGGATCCGGGAATCCATGAAAATCGCGCCGACGATGTTCTTGCTTTTATAAAAAGTATGATCCAGATAATAGGCGTTGTCTTTTCCCTGCACAATAGGGTAGCTCAATTGGGTATCCGGCAGGCGCACCCAGCCGACCGCGTCGCCGTTCTGGGCGGCCAGCTTCCGGTAATCGAAGGAAAACGGCTTTTCCGCAGCGCCTGCGCTCTTCTGCGCCATATCCTTCACGGGGCCGGAAGCCACCGTTTGGGCGGCCTTCCGATATTCCCTGCCGGCGCTTTGATAACGGGCGTATGCCGAATAAAACCTCACGCAGCAGACGGTGAGCACGATCAGGCAGACGGCCGCCGTCACCAGCTTCCAGCGCCGGCGGAGCATCCGCCACAGCCTTCTGACAGCGGGCGGAAATTTTGCGGCATAGAAGGATATCGCGGCGCCAAGCGCACCCTGCGGGCCGCCTCCTTCCGCCGGCGCAAGCGGGGAAACCGGAGCCGCGGCGGGCGCCGCCGTTTCCGCAGCCGGAATGGCCCCGGGGCCCGCTTCGTCCTGTTGCGCTCCGGGCGGCAGGGCCGGGCCGCCGGTTTCAGCAGCGGCTTCCCCCTGTGCAAAAGCGGGCCGGGCCGGCGCCATGGAGAAGGCGGAGACCGCCGCGACGATCGGCACGGACAGGATGACGCCGAGGCTGCCGGAAAACGCCTGCATGATCTCGATCCCGATCCCGTAGGAATTGATGATCTGGATATAGGGCAGGTCATAGACGTAATTCGACACCAGCATGGTGATGGAGCCGCCCGCAAAAGCCAGAATCAGCGTGGTGGACATGGTGCCCATCATGTCGCGCCCGACGTTGATGCCCGACGCGAACAGCTCCCGCCTGCTCAGAAAAGGATTCTTTTCGTGGATCTCGTTGATCGTGGAGGCGACGGACATCGCCACATCCATCGCGGCGCCGAGGGAGGCGATCAGCAGCCCGGAAAAGAGCAGGCCCCCCACCTGTATTTTGCTGCTCTCCGCCAGGAACAGCAGGTTTTCGATATCGGACACGTTGTACCCGGAAATTCCGGCAAAATACCCGAAGCCGGTCGCCGCCGCGCCCGCGATGACGACGGCCGCGACCGTGCCGATGATCGAGCAGGCCGTCTTTTTCGACGGGCCGCCGATCAGGTACATCGTCACCAGCGTCGTGACGGCCGCCACGAGCACGGCCGCCCAGAACGGGGAGAATCCCCGGAGCACCAGGGGCAGATAAAGCCAGAAAATACAAGCCAGGGTAAAAATCAGGCTGACGGAGGATTTCAGGCCCTGCTTCCCGGCAATCAGGCACAGGACCAGGAAGAACAGGAGCACGAAAGCATAGATGACGCCTTCCCGGTCGGTGTTGTAGACCGAGGTGACCGAAATATCCCCGGAAACGCTCTGGATCGCGATCACCTTCATGCCGGGCTTGCAGCCCGCGCCGAACAGATATCCGGCCGCGCTGGTGGCGTCGACCGTCTGTCCCTTTTTAGGGCCGGTGAGCATGAGCAGGCGCACCTGCTGCTCGCCGTAACGGCGGCCGTCCTCCTGAATGTTGTCCTTCACGACTTCAACCACTCTGGCGCGCTCGAACGTGCGCCCTACGGAGGTAACCAGCTCGGGCTTCCGCACCTGGTTGATAAAATACAGGAAAACGAAAAATCCCACCGCCAGCAGGGCGATGACCGCCCTTCGCCTGTTTGCCTTTTTATCTCCGAACAGTCTCGTCATCATGTGCGTATCCTCATGGTTCCTTTCCTTTTTTATGCGAAACGGGCCGCGGCTTTCGATGCCAAAGGGGCGGAAAGCTTTCACTTTACGCCCCTTGAAACGGCTGCCGAAAACGGATTGCCGTCTTTCTTTATTTGCTGGCTCTGCTTCTTTTCTCTTTCAAAGCGGCAAGGCCGACCGCGGCAAGGCCAAGCGCGGAAATCGCCGCAAGAATTCCGGTAACGGTCAGATCGGTATTGTCCCCGGTCTGCGGGGCGCCGTCATTTTCCGCACCGTTCTGGGTGTTTTTGGCCGCCGTATTGGTGACCTTCGGCGTACGGTCCACCGTCTTTTCGATGGTGAAGGTGGTGTCGATCTGGCTTGTTTTCCCGTCGACGATGCTGTAGGTGGAGATGCTGAAATTCTGATTGTCAACGGAAATCACCGAGTAGCTCGGGTGCCAGTTCTGGTTCCGGTAAGCGA